>Ga0194047_10001301_pt1 | contig 15431 bp, 10 predicted proteins | sample JunL225m_MetaG_2_FD_160070 | JGI IMG/M metagenome (GOLD analysis project Ga0194047, IMG submission 160070) | Anoxic zone freshwater microbial communities from boreal shield lake in IISD Experimental Lakes Area, Ontario, Canada - Jun2016-L221-5m | ecosystem: Environmental > Aquatic > Freshwater... | reverse complement strand
ATTATATAATATTTATAATAATTTACTATACCCTTATTAAAAAATAAAGAAAAGAGAAATTATGGATTGGGCACTATGGTGTGTGTTAATTGCAGGACTTTTACCCTATTTAGGAACTATGTTTGCCAAATGGGGATTTAAACGATTTGATAATAATGATCCTCGGGCTTGGTTAGCTAGCCAAACAGGTTTTAGGGCAAGAGGAAACGCTGCGCAAGCAAATAGCTTTGAAGCTTTTCCGCTATTTGCAGCTGGGGTGATTGTGGCGATGATGCTCCATGGAAACCCTAGGTATATTGATCTGATTGCTTCCGTATTTGTTTTGGCACGCATTTTTTTCATTATTTGCTATGTTACGAATAAAGCATCACTCAGAAGTCTATTTTGGATGATTGGAATTAGCTCTTCCGTAGCCCTTTTTATTGTTGCTGCAATAAAAATATAATATTTTTTTAATTTAAGGATAACCAAATGCCATATTGCTCTTCTTGTGGATTTAATAATCTAGAATCTGTTAATTTTTGTACAAAATGTGGTGTTGCAATGCATTCAAATGTACCTGCGCAAATGCCGCAGAGTGGAAATTCAACTGGAGTTAAAGTATTAGTGGCGTCAGTTAAAAAAGAACTTGACGATTTGTATAAAGGATTCATTTCTTTGTTTGTTCCAACTATACTTTTGATGAAGTATCAATCAGAAGGTGGTTGGGATGCTATTTTTTCAGATGTCTATGATAAAAATGAAGTAACTTTTATTCTAGTATTTTTTGTTATTTTTATGGGAGTGTTTATTGGGCTTTTCCATTTGTTATTAAAAGTTCAAGCCATCAATAAGGGGAAGGATACTTGGGCTTTAGTCGCTTTTATCCTCCTGCTTACTGTGGAGGTTCTTACGCTAGGGACTAGTAAATTCTCTTTGTTTAATTGGGCAGATTGGTTCAGTGAAGTCTTAGCTATTGTTCAGTTAACGCTTTGTTTCCTAATATGGAAAAAAATCAAAGATAACTAATCCATTTTCGTCATTCCCAATGCACCTCTCAAGTTAGAAAGAACTTAATAAGTTCAACTCTCATTTAAGTGGATTTTTATTCGGTTTGGATGATGTTTGCTGCGTCACGATATACCTTCTTGAGTGCTTCGTTATCAGCATTGCTTGAATTGTTTAGATAGTCAGAAAGAATTTTAGGTTTATTGTTTGAAAATTCATAAGCAACTAATAATGCTTGCGTTGCTCTTAAGGGCTTATTATTTTTAACGTAAATTTTGGCTAGAGGGATCCAGGAAAATACTCGTTGCGGGTGAAGGGCAATCGCCTGATAAGATGTTTTTTCAGCTTGGTTATATTTTTCATTTAGCATATAGACAAACGCAAGATTTGCAACAATCTCAGCATCTTGGGGATTGAGTTTTTTTGCTAATTCAAAGTATTCTTCAGCTTTTCTCGAGTTATTTTTCAACTTAAGTTCATCTAAACCAATCGAATTGTATTGGCGAGCTTCTTGAATATTTACATTGAAATTTATCGAGTCATTAAAAATTCGGGACTTTGCGATGTTCATAGCGGGCGATACTTTCGGATAAGAGGCCTCCAAAACCGCATCAATACAATAGGTATAGTTATCGCAGGAATTTGCTTTATTCAAAACACTCTTATATTCTGCTGAATTTGGGGAAAGAATAATTGATTTTAGTGGAGTATTTGAATTAATTAAGCTATAAATTTGGCTGATAAGGATCGCAGCTAAAATAGTAGAGATAGCTATGGTAAAAATAAGCTTGCGATTTTTTAGAAAATAAAGTGTAGCGGGAGAAGTGCCTTGATTAGACCTTTCTGGGGTGTTTTGACTGTGTGAGGGAGATGACTTTACAGGTGTTCCGGGGAGTAAAGTGGGAGCTAATGGCGTGGGGGTCACATCAATTGTATTGGATTCATTTAATGGAAAAATTTGAAAAGTTCTTAACTTGATCTCACTAAGGAATAATCCAACTTTAGAAAACTCACTATTAATATCTTGATCAAACATATAGCCTGGTCTTTTCCAACTCAATAAAATTTTCTTTACTGGGATTGGATCTTTGTTAAATATAGCTTGTAGTAATTTTTCACCTTCTTCTTTTTCTACTTTGAGGGGGTTAAGAACTAAATCTAATTCATTTGTTTTTTGGTCATAGAGTTTTAAAAACTCACGTTGTTTATTTGAGTTGTTATTTGCGAGCCACCATTCGTGCCTTTTTTGGTACGCAATTTCATAGGCATGTAAGAGTTCGTCATAGATAGCGATGAGTTGTTTTTCAGATTGGCTTAAATTTGTAGATAGTTGACTTAAATGATCTCGCCAAGAGCGGGAGTTCGCAACTTCTTCTTCAAAGCCTAAGAAAAATCGACAATAATTATTTGTAAACCAAATGTTTCCGAATTCCACTTTCCAAGCGGATACAAGATTGCTAAAAACTTTTGAGTTTTGAGCTTTATTTTGTTCTGAACTTTGACTCACCTCTTATTTACCTTTAGAAATCTTTTACTTAATTGCCTGGGTATCGTCAGTTTTTTTATCTTTATCAGGAGCAGGCTCATTTTTCTTTTCTTTATCAGGAGAAATAACTTCCGGCTGGCTTGTTTGCGTGGATGGAAGTGGCTTTGGCTCTGTATCTTTCTTAGGGGTTGAAGATGGTTTAGGCTCTAGATCTTTTTTAGGAGGTACAGGTTTAGGTTGATCAGGTTTAGGCTGTTCAGATCCTTTATTTTGCGCACTTGGTGTTGGATTGATTTGTGGGTTCTGAATTAAAACAGTAATATCACCACCTATCAATAATTCTATCTTTCCATTACTTTTTGGAAGAGTGCAGTTATCGGATAATTTAACTTCTCCTTTATTTGCCGTATTTTTCACGATTTCTTGGATGGATTCAGATAAATCTTTCATAAAGGGTTTACAGCTTAAAGTTTTATCTAAAGCGCTGGGTGAAGAATTACATAATTGGCCAATAATTTTTTTAGAAAATTCTAATGAATTAAAGTTTTGTTTATGGTGTGATTTTAAATTTCCAATCGTTAGCGAATAACGTTTTGTATCGAAGTTACTGCAGGATTGATCTCTAATTTCTGGATCAGTTATAGGTTCCGGATTTTTTTGCTCTTTAGGAACAGGAGTGTTAGCGACAGGAGGTGGTGGTGTGTCCTGAGTCCACTGCTGTATTCCTAGAAGAATTAGGCCTGCTAGTATCGCTCCCAATAGAATCCCGATACACAGAACAAGCCAATCAAAACCTTGTTCGATAGGTTCAGGTTGTGGTTGATGAGTGGGGATAGCGCCTCTAATATTGGTTGGTGGATTAGTTCTGCCTCTACTTAGTTGCGCTTCATATTGATTTTTTGCACGACTAAACTCATCCTGTTGGTTAAGTAGTTGTTTATTTAAATTTGTATTTTGTGCTTTAAATTGATTAAGGAGCTCTTCTAAGTTACCAAGTTGTTGTTGAGCTTGTGTTAAGTTAGCATTATTAAGGTTGAGTTGTTCACTCACTTCGCTTAATTTCTTAACATAGAGGGCATCAGCTTCATCTTGGTTTTTAATCATCACTTGCTTGCGAGAGCTAGCAGAATTAGGAGAGACGTAAGAAGTTTGATTTCCAATATAACCGCGATTAAATAGTTCAGCCGCACGGGATCCTTGAGCCCAGTCGATCATCTGGTTGATGTGAGTCGGATTATCTCTTACTGTAAAAAAACCTAAATCAGCGAATGGACCTAAGCCATTGTTCACAGCTCTTTCATAGCTGGGAAGGTGTGATGTATTAAAAGTAATTTCATTTTTAATATCATCAATTTTTTTAATAAAATTTATTTGATTGGTTGCTTTATCTCTTACTTGTTGAGATAAATTTTGAAGGGTGGGGATAAGAATTTCAGCGGGTATAAAAGAATTGATTAACCAGGCCCCTGCGCCTAAGAAACTTCCTTGACGCTGATATCCCATTTCAAAAATATGTCGATATACCCCAATCCATGTCAGTGTGTTTCCACCAATCATGCGGCGATTAATGAAAATAGTATCTTGTTCCCCTTGTAATGAGACTTCTTCTAAAGAAACCTCAAGCCACTGGTTTTCAAGATTAAATGGCACTTGATCATTAGAGAGTGGAAAATTAATAACTTCGAGTCCACGTGCTGTACCGAAAATAGAAAGAATAATCAATTAAATACCTATGAAAGTAATTTTTTAAAGAAGCTCAAAACATTATTGGGGAAGCCTTTTTTGGAATGAAATTGATCGTATAAAGAGTAGCCCGACACATTTCCATAAATCCAATCTAATAGAGTTCTCGGAAAACGAAGCATTTGTAACTTTAAATCATCTGGATTAATAATTACATCATTTACAGCGATAAATCCCGCAGAGTAGGGCATAACGGCCTTATTATTTCCATCCCCCATTGATTCAAAAATAACCCAGGATTGAGGGAAGCGCTCTTTAATTTTTAATGAGATGAGTTGAGGACTTGGATTGGCTAAATCTGGGTGATAAATATCTCCACCCGTATGAACGTCCCATTTTGTGAGAATAAACCGGTAATTATCTTTTTGGCGGTAAGTTTCAAAACGCATTGATTGATATTTTTCTAAAGAGCCATATAAACCAGAGTCACTATCACGAATTTCTTCTGAGTCAACTTCTTCCTGTGGTAGATCAGTAAATGCTGCTTGGGTGGTGTAAGGCGCAACTAGTAATAAGGTGATAGATTGAGTAAAGTTTCGATAAACAGACTCAATTTCTTCTTTGAGAGGTTGGTACAACCCAGCAAGATTACTGTTAGGCATATACCACTCGCCGGCACTTTCTAAAAAGGCTAGTTTTATCTCGGGAAGGCCATTAGATGGACGAATAATGACAGGAATAAAGAAGGGAGCTTTAGATTGAGTGATGGCAGGAGCTCTGCCCTTCATAAAGTCTTCAACTTTATTGTAAAAAAACTCTTTTGCAGCATCATAAACTTCTAGGCCGTAGTTATTATCTAAAGGGACGATAGGGTCGCCAAATAAAACAATCGATTTGGAATCCGTGCTGGTACGTATGTAATTGAAAATGGATGCCAATAGCGTTGATTTTCCTGACGCTCTAGTACCAAAAATCATTACTGGGTGGTAACCATTGATCTCGAGCAACTCTCCTAAGTTCACTCCATTATTTGATGTTGCAGAGGATTGAGTGACGTAGGTAGGTTGAATAGGTTGAGGGGGGATGATTGAATTTCCTGAAATCCCTGGGGCGGTAGGAGAGTTTTGCACCGGAGATGTGTTTGAGGAGGAGGATCCCGGTGAAAAAATATCATTCAACTGTGATTCTAGAGAGTTATTGTCATGATCTGACATGAAATTCCTTAAGTAAAATTATGTGGGTTGACGATTTAAAAAGCCCACGTTTTTCTTTTTGTAGAGGATCCCAAATGTCTTTTGAAGAAAACGATTAAAAGGATATCGAATAATATGGCACTAACAATAATAAAATAAGTGTCAATTTTATTCCATCTTGAAATGAGCATTGGGATGGTATTCGTGATTTGGCCAACAGTAATCATTCTTTCATCGGTAATATCTTTAGGCAGCCCCATTTCTTTACCTATCAGGGTCTCTGCTGAAGCCACCGTGCTTGAATATAATCCCCAAGATTCTTGAAGCAGAGGGACAACTTTTGCTTTAGCAATAGAAGTGGGATTATTTTTCACAGGCTCTATTTTTTCGATTTGAGCATCAATTTTTTCAACGAGTTCTTTTTTCTTTGTCAGGATCGATCTCGCTTGAGGATCCATTGAATTTTCTAAAGACGTTTCGATGTTATTTCGATATTGCTCAATCACTTCATCGATCTTCTCGCAATTATTTCCGCCAGACATTTTTGCAGGTGTTGTATTCCCTGAAAGTTTTCTTAGGCTGGGTAACTCTTTTTGTAGCTCAGTAAATCGTTGAATGGCTACTGGACCAAAACCACAATTGAGTGGGTTTTTAAATTCGCCCTCAAACGAAATGCGCAAATCATCAACTCTTGCCTTTTTTTGAGAAAATTCAGGAGTAGAAAGAAAGGTACTTAATTTAGTTTTGAGGCCATTCAATTCGGTTTCTGTTTTATTTAAAGCGCTAGAAAATACAGTTTGTCCTTCAGCCGATTGGAATAAGAATGTCATGGTTCCTAAGGAGCTAATTGAGAAAAGAAGAAGAAAGTAGGCAACCCAAGTAAAGCGATGCTCGGGTTTTTCATGAGAGTCAGCTCTGGATTCATCTTTAATTCTGATTTGTTCGGCAGCAATTGCTTTGCCTAGAGCCACTCCGATCAGTGCAATAAAGAATGCGATGAGAAACTTTACAAATAAATTGAGTGCCTTTACAGGGCTAAGTCCCTCTGTGACTGGGGCGAGGATTTCGCTCCATCCAGAAGTAATTACAAATAGAAATATGGGAATTAGGCATAGAAGTGCCACAAAAGCAGCGCTATTTGCACTATTGTGGCTAGATTGGTTCGAACTTGAAGGCATGGCACTCCCCTGTGTCAGATTATTTTGATATACTCAATTTCTATTAATATTTATTAATTTTAATAGTTTTTTTATTAATAAATAGTACATTAATTATATGAATGACATTCGGAGACTAGAGTACTGGTTAAAAGCAGGGCGTTTTGTGCCCTTATTAATTTTGCTCATTCTCCTCAATCTCCTGGTTTTTTTTTGGTGGAAGCGCCATGTTAATCTAGATTCTCCCCAATCTATTAACTACGCGGTGATTGATGGTCTACGTCAAGAGAAGGCTAGGGTTCAGGCTATTCTTGATGGAAATTGTGATTCTCCAGAATTTGGAAAATACCGCCGGGGGGAAATTGGGCCTCTAGATCCTCAATCTGGATATCGCGGTAAAAATGACAATGTTATTAGTCATGACGACTCCTCTCCAAAATCTCAAAACCAATTGGTAGGTATCCTTGAACAGTCGACGGTTAGGATTATCGCTCTGAAAGGTAAAAGTGGGGGGACTGGTTCAGGATTTTTTATTTCCGAGAATCTGATTGTGACCAACCGCCATGTGATTGCTGAAGCAGACCCTAAAACTGTTTTTATTACCAGTCAGTACTTAGGTGGTAAAGCTATTAAGGTTGAGGTTCTCGCCACGACCCCGGACAGTGAGTTTGGCAATCCCGACTTCGCTCTATTAAAGGTAAGTGCCTTACCTAAACCCATTAAAGTACTTTCAGTCGGGGATGATCCACCTATTTTACAAAATGTGTATGCGGCTGGTTACCCTGATGCAGCTCTTACATTCGACTCAAACGATGTAGCTCCCAGCACTGTTTATAGTCACGGTGATGTTAGTGTTATTCAAAAACAGAGTAATGGAATGAGTTTAGTGGTCCATGGAGCCAATATTTCTCCTGGAAGTTCTGGAGGGCCTCTGGTAAATAGTTGCTCTACCCTTGTGGGTGTCAACACCTTCTTGAGTAAAAAAACCGACTATACAGCTAGCACCCTTTATGCTTTGTCTGCGCAGAACTTGAGGCAGTTTTTAGATGCTAAGCAAGTGCAGTACACGAAATCATCTAGCGAATGCAATTTGACTGCGTCGACTCAATAATAGGTTAATAGACAAATGCAAAAACTACCTATTATTACTAAGACCAGTGAGATTGATATCAAGTCTGTTTATGGACAGTCTATCTTTGATTTTTATCCGCAGCTAAAAAAAATCTTGATTCAACAGACAAATGGTAATGAACTGAGCCAATTCTTTTCAGAACCGGTTGTCAATAATGTCCGTGGTGAGGTGACTTGGTTTTCAACGGTTAGTGGTTCTGTTAGGGGTATCCCTGAAATGACTGCCGAAGAGCGTCAAAGGGTTGGAGAGCAGATTAAATCTTTTAGTCAAATGGTTAAAGATGCAGCGAACCACTTAGAGGCAATGTCTGGACCAAAAGCTTTGGGTGTAGAAGCCCTTCGTAATTTACTGGTCACTCCTAATTTAGCTAATTCATTATTTTTGGTGGGGGACAAATTAGTTATTGCTCAGTGGGGATGTGTCCCACATGGTATAGATCCCAAAGATTTTGATATTGTGACTCAAGGAAAAAACCTAATTCCACCCGAGCAAGCCATAATTGCTCCTCTTCCGGGCACCACTCCTGTACCACCGCCGGAAGATGAGACTCCTCCATCGCCACCACCTACAACACCTTCACCACCACCAGAACCGGTGGTCGCGACAACTTCCACTCCAACACCAGCGCCAGCCACTCCTGTAGTGCCACCCATACCACCAGAACCAGTTCCACCCGTGCCTCCTTTGCCATTGACCCCAACGGAGATACTTTGGCGTTGGTTAGTGATCTTATTGCTTTGCTTGTTGTTATTGTTTGGACTTTTAACAAAGAGTTGCACCTATGGTGTTTTAGCTCCGAGTGATAATGAAAGCAGATTGAGAACAGACATTTCTGAATTGTGGGTAAAAGTTCAGCAAAAAGCTGCCAGCTGTTTTCCTAACGATTCTGGGCTTCATCATGATGATGGCAAAAACACGCATCCACAATCTGAATCAAATAACGTGCCACAGAGTGAGTCACAGAATTTGCCCAATTTACCTCCAGTCTTAAATGAAGAATCTCTTAAAAAGAACGATTTAAAAGTCTTTGAGGGTAAGTGGAAATTAGTAACGCCGCTTGTTAATAGATATACCGAGGAGCCGATTACCATTCTTTTTGACTTTGATAAGAGTGGTAAAGGTAATCAGATGGTCAATCACAAAAGTGGTAAAACTTGCACTGGTACTGCATCGGCTAGTATAGTTTCTGGAACTTCTTTTAAAATTGATATGGGAGCGTGTTCAGGAGCTGGAAAACAATATAGTTATCCAGCGGAATTAGCGCCATGCGAATTAATGAAAAATCCTAATCAAGCTCAATGTATCCTAGCATGTGCAGATGGTCCTTGTAATGCGACTTTTGAAAGGTACTGACAAGATACATATTTGTCATCAAAAAACACTATGCCTAATAAAAAGACAGATCTTCCAAAATATAGAGCCTTAGTATCCCTAATCCCTGGGGGGACGACACAGTTCCTAGATTTGGGCTTCGACATCACTAAGATCAAGAGACTATCAACCGAGTTCTTTGAATATGAAAAAGAGTCAGTGGGGGACAAGAAAAATTTGTGGTCCTTAAAATGTCTTGAAAAGGATTCTGATCAAGATTTTTATATTGATAAGCAAACACGGGAGTTAGTCAAAGATCCTAAGACGAATATGCCCAATAAAGGCATTACTCCAACGTATTCCTTAAGCGTTGATAAAGCACTTGAACCTTATATTGATCAGTGGGTACCGGTGCCTTTTCTCCGGTCTGAATCTAATATTGGTTCCTTCGACATGCGTTATCGCAGTGGTCCAACAGATTGGTCAAGAGTTAGGGTGTCTGAACTTGATCAACCTGATTCAGCAGGTAATACGCATCGCATCACGATTGCCTTTGATACCTTTATTCAAGCGGGTATCGACATTTCTAAAGTTTTACCTGAAGAAGGTTATCCAGCATTGTCAGAAGCTGATATGCGCGATGGCGCAGAGTTTCATTTTGTAAGTGACGTAAAGCATTACTCTTGGTTTTTAGGTCTTGAGTGGATTAATGATTGGCTTCAAGAATTTTTTAATCAAATGATGCAAAAAAAACGTCCAGGAAAAATCCTTAAAGATGCTGATTTTGAATATCATACGGAGCATTTAGCAAGGTACATTGCGTTTCTTGAAGTTTTGGCATCAACTAATGAGATTCCTAAGATTCGTCTTATTGATCCTGAGCGTCACAAGCCAATTGATGTAGATCTCGTTTTGGATATTGGTAACTCAAGAACTATTGGTATGTTGATTGAACGTAAAGATGGAGAATCTGTTTCCTTAAGTAATAGTGCTGTTTTAGAGCTGAGAGATTTATCTGATCCGCGTCTGATGCACCGCGACACCTTTAATTCTTTTGTGTGTTTTGCAAAAGCACGTTTTGGAGATTTGAATGGTTACTCTAGGGGTGCAGGAAGAATAAAAAGAAGTTTTAGTTGGCCATCTGTGGTTCGGGTAGGGCAAGAAGCTAATCGTTTAGCACTTAAATCTAGGCGTGAAGAAGGTCAGACATCAATGTCTAGTCCGAAGAGATATTTATGGGATTTAAGGCCGCGTTCACAAGAATGGCGATATTGTCCTGAGACAGAAAGTGCTTTTTCTGAAGAGCCGCCAGTGAATAGTGGAGATTTTGTTGGGTTCATTAACAATGAGGGCACACCTTTACATGCTTTTAAAGATTCGCGATATCAAAATCTAGAATTTTTGGCTGGTCAAAGTTTCTATCCTGTCACTGAGCCAAAATTTTCTCGTAGCTCAATGATGATGTTCTTATTGTCTGAAATATTAGCGCATACATTAGTGCAAATTAATTCTCCAGCAGAAAGGGGAAATCGACAGCAGAGTGATATTCCTCGAAGGCTTAGAAGAATTATTTTGACGGTACCACCTGCGATGTCTGTTTCTGAGAGAAAGATATTTAAGCGCTGGGCCAATTGGGCAGTAGATGTCTTATGGCAAGCTTTAGAGTGGGATGAGTTTTCAGGTCGAATTAGTGATTTCCGACAAAAGCCAGAAGTTAAAATTAACTTAGACGAAGCGAGTACAACGCAATTAGTTTTTGTTTATAACGAAATACAAGAGAAGTTTTCCGGTGATGCTGCGGAGTATTTTAAAACTTTTGGTAAGGTCAGGCCAAATCGTGCGGCTGGGCATTCTCTGCGAGTTGCCAGTATAGATATTGGTGGCGGCACTACAGATATGATAGTGACGACTTATCTAAATCAGTCTGAGGGAGCAACGAGTACTATTGTTCCAAAGCAAGAATTCCGAGAAGGATTTAATATTGCAGGTGACGATTTACTGAAGGCTGTTATTGAGAGTCACGTTATACCTTCGTTAGAGAATTCCCTCAACCAAGCAGGCCTTAGACAAGCAAAAGAAATATTAAAACGTAAATTAGGTAAAGATGCTGTAGGAACTTCTGAATCAGAAAAGAACCTTCGAGCACAATTTGCACAACAAGTTTTAACACCTTTTGGACTTCAAATTTTAAGTTTATCTGAAAAGATTTCTTTACCTGACGCACAGAATTCTGTCATGAAAATTAGTTGGGAAGATGTATTTACAGATCAGAATCATCCTCGGCCAGCTGTGATTGAATTTATTGACGAATTAATTGAATCTGAAGATGATGCCAAATTCTCTCTTTTAAATTGGTCATGTGAAGTAGATATGTCTGCTGTGATTATCACTATTAGCTCGACGATAGGTCCTTATCTTAATGATTTTAGTGAAGTGATTCGATTATGGGATTGTGATTACTTGGTTTTGTCAGGCAGACCTTCTTGTTTGCCGGCTGTCCAAGCTGCTATCTATAAAACACCACCAGTTCAACCTTCACGAATTATTGCAATGAGTGAGTACGAAATTGAACCGTGGTATCCATTTTGGTCACCTGATGGAAAAGTAGATGATCCTAAGACAACGGGTGTTGTAGGTGCTGTTTTGTGTGCAATCTCTGAAGGAAATGTCATGAACTTTCATTTCAGAACAAAAGATTTACGACCGGCTTCAACAATTAAGTTTATTGGTCAGATGAGTAAAGACCATCAGATTAAAAATCAAAATCTATTTTTTAATCAAATTGATCTTGATACCGCTAAAGAAGAAGATATGCAGGGTAGCTTTAAATTTACAGCCCCCTTATACATAGGATTTAGGCAATTAAAGACTGAGCGTTGGAAAGCGACTCCGTTTTATTTTGTCTCATTCGCTAATCAAGAAGCAATTGATAGGTCTTTACGTAATGACTTGCCTTACGAGATTAAGTTTTCTTACCGTCGTCGGTTTGATGATGATGTTGAAGAGGGCGATCGGGGTGAGAATGAAGGTTATCTCAAGGTGGAAGAAATTATTTCTGCTAATGGTAATTCTGTTCCACGTTCTGACATTGATTTTCAACTGAAAAGTTTGTGGGAAGATCAAGGTCATTGGTTAGATACTGGTTTATTTGAGATTCGATAGGGAACACAGATGAATAACTTACCGACAAATGCTCAAGTCTCGGCTATGGCCAGAGATACTTATTTGGCTTTAAATGAAGCTTTAGATTGGACCAGCCAGTCCCAAGATACGACGATTAATTCCAATACTAAACTGGCTAAAGATTTGAGGGTGTCTATTTACCAAGCAAAAAAGATCGAGCAATCGGCCTTAAGAAAAATGTGTGTTGGAGTATATGGCGCGTCCCAAGCTGGCAAATCTTATTTGGTTTCCGTACTTGCTCGAAAAGGTACTAATCGATTACTCGCCATGATGGGGAATCAGGAGATTGACTTTATTGCAAAAATCAACCCTGAAGGGGGTAAAGAGTCAACTGGACTTGTGACTCGTTTTACTACCGATGTTTTGAAAACTCCAGCAGGTTATCCTATTAAAGCTGGTCTCTTGAGTGAGACAGACCTCATTAAGTTACTTGCGAATTCTTATGTGAATGATGTCGATACGAAGGACGATGAGCAACAGGATACTCATGAGGATGCGATTAATCAAGCATTGAAAGAATTAGAAGCTTACCCACGGGCTAAGAATCATTTGGCAATTGAAGATGTTTATGAGCTTGAAGATTATTGTAATTCTCGATTTAAAAACAATATTCGTTTTCAGGCCCTTAAGAAAGTTGATTTTTGGTCGCGGGCTGCAGATTTAATCCCTAACTTAGGCGACCCGGGAAGGCAAAAATTAGTTGAGTTACTTTGGGAAGGTTTAGCAAGTTACTCTGGTATCTACGCTACTCTTATCGAGCAACTTAATAAATTAGGTCATGCTAAGACTATCTACTGTTCTCCCGAAGCTCTATTTGAAGTATCAGGAACAAATTGGGACCGCAGTAATGACAGCATTATTAATGTTTCAACATTAGAAAAATTTGGCATTGATGAAGTACCTCCGGTCAATGTGGTAAATGATCAAGGTAGTCAAGCTAGTATTTATCGCTCGCACCTGACTGCATTGATAGCAGAGATGGTCGTACAAATGAAAGATGAGCCACACCCTTTCTTTGCCCATACTGATCTACTTGATTTCCCGGGGGCCAGGTCACGTAAATTGCAACCCAAAGAGCCTAAAATTTTAGATACACAGGAAGTTAAAGTAGAAAACTTCCTAAGGGGTAAGGTTGCTTATTTATTTGATCGCTATTCAATTGAATTTGAATTGTCTTCAATGTTACTGTGTGTTGGTCCATCCAATCTAGAGGTAGTTGGATTAGATAAGCTCATCGAGGATTGGGTAATCAATACTCACGGATTATCGCCAGAAAAAAGAGAAGAAGTTATGACATCTTTATTTCTGATACTTACAAAATTTGATATGGAGTTTTCTCAAGGGGCTGGCCGAAGCTCGGATGGTAATCGTTGGACAACTCGTTTAGAAGCTTCATTATTAAAACCATTTGGTGGACATTCTCATCGAAGTAACTGGGTAGGAAAGTGGCATACAGGTAATTCATTCAATAATACATTTTGGCTTCGCAATCCAAATGCTGACCAAGCTGGTTTGATCGAATCTGAAGGTGAGCCTGGTAGCAGTCCAGAAATAGGGATTAGTCCCGCAAAAAAAGATTTTGTTAGTACTCTGAGAACTGCTTTTTTGGCTAATCCAGTTGTTAACAAACATTTCTCAGACCCTGCTCAGGCATGGGATGCTGGGATGTCACTCAATGATGGTGGTATTAGTCGTCTCATAGAGCAGTTGGCTTTAATTTGTAGGCCTGAAGTTAAGGTGAATCAAATTTTAAAGAGGCTTCAGGCTATTATTGAAGACCGTAAAACTGATTTATCAAAATATTTTATTAGTGGTGATATTGACACCTTACGTGCAGAAAAACTAGCCTTAGCTAAAGAGTTTGTAATTAAAGGAGCTAGTTTATTAAAACGTCAGCGACTAGGAGATTTTATTCCGATGCTGCTTCTCGATGATTCAGACACCTGTGATGTTTTTGAGCGGTCCGAGAAAGCTTTGGAGCGTGAAAAGCATTCTATTGGGGTTGTAACTTCGGATGAAATAGTGACGCAAGTAGAAATTATCGATGATGATTTAGCTGATTTGCTGGGTGGAATTGGAAATGAACATCGCGCGCCTGAAAGAACTGCTTTACAAGCTCCGGAAGATGGGTCGGTCGAGGATTTGCCGAATCGCTTTATTCGAGACTTAATTAATTTTTGGAGTGGCACTGTATTAGAAAGTACCAATACTGGTCACTTTGCAGAGTATTTGGGTATGAACCGTGAAATGATGACTAAGTTAGTTAATGAACTTGAGATTTCTGCGCGTCGCACTGGGCTGATTGAGGACATGATAGATCATGTTAAGAGTGCTCATCAATTTAGATCTGAGCGAAGAAGTTGGATTTGGAAACAAACCGCGCCAGTGACTGCAATGTTTAATGAATTTTTAGTTTCAGGGAGTTCTTATGTTAGCGGCAAAAGCTCTTTTGATATAACTAACTTGGATGGTAAGCCTGTCAAGATTTTTGCGCCACTTCCAGATATTGATGAAACATTGGTTTTACCTGATATTGCTACGGATTTTAGTCGGCAGTATTTTGCGGACTGGCTTTTAGGTTTGCAGCATAGTGTTAGAAGTAATGCAGACTTTCTTTCAGGAGTCAGTGGCGATATTGAAGGCAATAGAATTTTAGGAAGTATTCTTAAAAAACTTTCTAACATTAATCAAATCACGGTGAGTTAAGTATGAATTATTTAAAGGCGATTCCATTAAGGCCTGGATTTGCAGAGTTAGTTTTTTCAAATCCAAATATTACACAATCTTTATTTTTTATTTCGATTCAAAGAAGGGGACATTCAGAATCTCATCTTGGGAATAATGGATGGCAAGTATCAGAGTATACGTTTCAATTGCAAGCTCGGATCGATAACGAGCAATTAAAAATTGAAGTTGGTCCGGCTGTTGTGGCTTACATGGACGACAAATCTAATTATGAGTTTTTGATTGGAGAAACTGAAGCTGATAAATCACTTCATATCGTTCGGTGGAGTGGAGTCCCTGGATATATTCGTCCCAAGGGAAATGAAAGTCTTATAGATTTACCACCGCGTCCAATTACACCAACACCTCCCCCAGTTACACCGCCATTGCCAGTCTCTCCACCTATAGGGGTTCAGCAAGCACCAATTGCAACTCCATTACCAATATCTCCAATATCTCCAATATTGCCAGTGAGTCCTGTTCCGCTCACAATTTCACCTATTCCATTGGTGCCTACTCCTGTACCACAGCCCCCAAAAATACCGCCGGTTTCTGGTGGGGGAGGTGTTGTTAAA
>Ga0194047_10001300_pt1 | contig 15434 bp, 16 predicted proteins | sample JunL225m_MetaG_2_FD_160070 | JGI IMG/M metagenome (GOLD analysis project Ga0194047, IMG submission 160070) | Anoxic zone freshwater microbial communities from boreal shield lake in IISD Experimental Lakes Area, Ontario, Canada - Jun2016-L221-5m | ecosystem: Environmental > Aquatic > Freshwater... | reverse complement strand
TAAATCTAAAGGAATCGCCCAGCCAGGTGAAACACCTTACGCACGACTGAAATTTGAAGGTGGAGTCCACCGAGTACAACGCGTGCCAGAAACTGAATCACAAGGCAGAATTCACACATCGGCTGCCGGAGTTTTGATTCTTGCAGAAGCTGATGAAGTAGATATTGAGATTCGCCAACAAGATCTTCGAGTGGACGTCTTCCGCTCATCAGGACCTGGCGGACAATCAGTGAATACAACTGACTCTGCAGTCCGAATTACCCACATTCCAACTGGTGTCGTTGTTTCATGCCAGAACGAAAAGTCACAACTCCAAAATAAAGAAAGCGCGCTGCGAATCTTGCGTGCCCGCCTCTTGGCTCACGCTCAAGAACAAGCAGATGCTGCAGCAATGGCTGAGCGCAAGTCTCAAGTTCGTACCGTAGATCGCTCAGAACGCATTCGCACGTATAACTATCCAGAAAATCGTATTTCAGATCACCGCGTCAATTTCAAAGCGAATAACTTGGATGCAGTGCTAAACGGTGAGTTAGACGACATGATTGATGCTCTATTGGCTGCAGATAAAGCTGCAAAACTCGCGAGCGAATAACCTTTACAGGCAATCAAAGAAATATTGAAGAAATATGAAAGAACTTCTGCGCGCTGCGAAAGAAAAGTTGGCAACAAAGGAAATAAACCCTGTTGACGCAGAATTACTTCTAGCGCATGCAGCGCATGTGACCCGAATGGATTTACATTCCAAAGCGATTGAATTTACTTCCCAGATTCGCGAAGACTTTCAAGGATTTATTAATGAGCGCTTGGAAGGCAGGCCTACTCAGTACATCATCGGGGAAGCAGCTTTTAGATATCTTGATTTAGAGGTAGGCGAAGGCGTATTGATTCCAAGGCCTGAAACTGAATTACTCGTTGATGAAGTTCTACATAACCTCAACAAATATGAGGAGACAGTTTCAATTATTGACCTAGGTGCAGGATCGGGCGCAATTGGTATCGCGCTACAAACTGAAACTTCCGGGAAAAAGAAGGTTGCTGTAATTGCGATTGAGAAGTCAAAAGAAGCACTTCCTTGGTTACATAAGAATATTGCGAAATATGATTTGCCAATTCGAGTAATTGAGGAAGATGTTTCGACTGCCCTTCAAGGAATCAAGTGCGATATCGTGGTTGCAAATCCACCATATATTCCAAATGCGCAAGCTCTTCCAGAAGATGTCACTAAAGAGCCGTCCGTGGCATTGTTAGGTGGGCCTGACGGTATGGACGTTCCGCGCATATTTATTGCTGCAGCATCGAGATTACTTAAACCCGGGGGACTTTTAGCCATTGAGCATCATGAAGTTCAAGGGGATGCGATGAGGGAATCTTTGAACGAGGATTTCTCCAACATTCGCCTACATAATGACCTCAATGAACGCCCACGATTTACAACAGCGGTCAGGAAGTAAGTAAACTATGAGCATGGAAATCAAGACGCTTGCCATTGACTGTGGTGGACTATTTATCAAAGGAAGTGTCCTTGATGAAAAGGGAACTATGCACGCCAATCCCGTTACGGTGGAGACTCCTTATCCACTAGCTCCCCAACGTCTGATTGAGGTTTTTGAAGAACTCGCAGCAAAACTGCCTAAATACGATCGAATTACAGTGGGTATGCCGGGCATGATTCGTCACGGCGTTGTTGTTCATACACCTCATTACATAAACGTTCATGGACCGCATACGCGCATTGAGCCAGATCTCAAAGATGCGTGGACGGGTTTAGATTTTCAAACTTTGGTTTCAGATCACTTCAAGAAAGATGCCCTCGTCTTAAATGACGCTGAAGTTCACGGCGCAGGCATCGTCACCGGCTCTGGATTAGAAGTTGTTATCACTCTTGGAACTGGACTTGGATTCGCAATATTTGATGGTGGCAAACTTGCACCACACTTTGAAATGTCTCGTGTGCCTGTCAGGCGAGGAGTTGATTACGACGAATGGATTGGCGAGCATGTACGACGCACGATCGGTGATGCACTTTGGTCACGTCGAGTTCGACTCATGATCGATAACCTTCGCCCGGTTTTCTTCTGGGACCGCGTTTACGTTGGTGGCGGTAATTCTCGTCGAATTAGAGGCGCAGATTTGCTCGGTGATGACGTTGTTATTGTTCCAAACACTGCTGGAATTCAAGGCGGCGTAAGAGCATGGTCCTTAACTTCCAAATAGCAGGAAATTCAATATAGGTCTATAGACCCATCTTTTTTGCTGCAATTCTCAAATCTGCACGAGCATCAGGATGCGCTGCGTTCTCAATAAGATTCTTTGCTTGTTCACTCTCATCATGACCAAAGCACGCGGCAATTCCTTGCTCTGTCACTACATATGAATGTTGAAAACTTGTCACGCCATCGGTGATCATGGGGACGATTTTCGATGTATTTGTTTTTGCGTGCCAAGAAGGAAGTGTCATGAAGGACTTTCCACCGCGACTGTGAAGTGCTCCCACGATAAAGTCAGTAGATCCGCCGAACCCAGAATAGATCTTGTCGCGAACACGAGAAGCATTTGCTTGATCAAGTAGATCGACCTGGAGGGCTGCATTAATAGAAGTCATCTTTGCTTGCTTAGCAATTTGAGCCGGATCATTTGTCTTTTCCGTACGCAGCATGCGTACACGACGATTCAAATGAAGCCATGAGTAGAGCTCTTCAGAACCGAAGATAAATGAGGCAGTTATTGGAATATCTGTATCTAGCGCGCCAATCTTTTCAAGATTGAGAACGCCATCACTAAACATCTCAGTCCATACGCGAAGATCAGTTCGCTTTGTCATTAATTCAACGACAGCGTCAGGAACGGACCCGATGCCAAGTTGGAGAGTGGAGCCAGATGGAACGAGATCGGCAATCTTGCGACCAATCTCTTTAGCCGTTTCAGGGATAGCTAGGGGCGTATGTGTATTGAGAGGCTCATCTTGTTCAAAAATGAAATCTATTTCATTCTCATAAATCTGAGCATCACCGTATGTGTAGGGCATATTCGCGTTCGACTGCGCAATAACAATTCCACCATGTTCCCGGGCTGCTTCAATCGCAGCAGGCAAGATATTTACTTCGATGCCAAGTGAGACGGTGTCAAAACGAGGCGAAGATGTATGAATGAGAACGACATCTGGAATGAGGTGATCGCGCAGCATGATGGGTACAAGTGAAAGGCGCGATGGAACATAGTTGAGGCGCTCAGAGTTACGCATACCAGCTCCAACAAACGCTGTTTCGTATGTAACACCTGGGCGATTTGGAATACCAGGTTGGGCGTTCAACATGTGCAATGTGTACTCCGGCACGATCTCATCGAAAAGAGCCAGTAGCGCTTTTGGCGTACCAAAATTTCCTGAAACTAGAACTCTTGGATTCTTAGGCAAGCCTTGTAGAACCTTCTTGAGTTGTTCTCCATCAACTGTTCTCATAAGTGAATTCTTCCATCCTACGTAGGTGGATATTTACAGATTCGCGAGCCAGCACTCTGCTGGCTGTGTTCTATTTAACTTGATTGAGTAAATTATCTGGAAAGCTCTTCAAGAACTTCTGCGATGTGGCGATATTTCTTTCCGGTGGCCTGCGTCATTCCGATTTCACATGTTCGGTTTGCCGAGACATAAAAGTCATCGCTTCGAGGAGCAATTTCTTTCGCTTGCTTAGTTGTTGCTGATTTAGTCAGTTCTGGGAATGTAATTCCGCGATCTCCTGCAAATGCGCAACATCCCCAATTTTCTGGAATAAAGATTTCCTCGGATATTGCCTTTGCAATGTTATTCAGGGAAGCACTAATTCCAAGCGCTGTTGTCGAGCACGTTGGATGTACTGCGATTGAGTGAACTTTTCTTACTGAAAGCTTTGGCAGAATGTATTGCTCTATGAATTGGACCGAGTCCATGACTTTCAAGCGAGGATCACCAGCGAGTAGCTCTTGAAGGCCATGTGAGCATGAGGCGGCATCGGTGATGATTGGAACCTTGCCTTGATGTGTCGCTTTTACGATTGAGGGCAAAACTTTGTGGCGCATGACCTCGTATCCACTGTTGTAACCCTTGGACTTCCATGGCGTACCGCAACAGAGTTCGGCTATGCCTTCAGGAATTGAAATACGCAGACCCGCACGCTCTGCAAGAGCCAGAAGGGCGCCAGAGGAATCACTCGTTCCAAAAAGAGTTCCCACACATGAGGAGAAGAAGATTGCATCGGGATTTTCGGTCTCCAAAGAATGACGTTTCTTTCCACCCTCTGGGTATTTATTTATTCCGGGAATTACATTGGCAACTCGCAGGCTGGCTGAAGCAAGCCGGGTGAATGCAGACCAGTTGTGGGCAGCAAATGTCCATGCAGCTGAAAAAATAGGAGTTGCACTCTGTGAACGCAACTCTCGAACAAGTGAACCGGTGTTGATTGAGAGTGGGCAGGACGTTGCGCACATTCCATCAACAGCGCAGGTATCCACACCGTCATACTCAAATTCCTTAGCAATTTCTTTTGCAAGTGAGTGATCACCGCGCTGGGTTGCAAGTGCCAGCTCACGTCGCATAACGATGCGATTGCGGGGAGTCAGTGTTAAATTCTTGCTTGGGCAGGCAGGTTCGCAATATCCGCATTCAACACATGAATTTGCAACGGCCTCAATCTTTGGGATTGTCTTGAGGTTTTCCAGATGAATATTGGAATTCTGCGTCAGAATGATTCCGGGATTCAAAATACCCGCAGGATCAAGTAGGCGTTTGATCGCCCACATCACTTCGTACAGTTCAGCGCCATATTGCCTGCGCACAAAGGGAGCCATCATCCGACCAGTACCGTGTTCGGCTTTGAGTGTTCCACCATGGCGAAGAACAAGCTCCACCATCTCCTCTGTAAATGCGCGATAGCGTGCAAGCTTCTCTGGTTTATCGAATTCTTCGTTGAGCATGAAGTGAATATTTCCATCACGCGCATGTCCAAAAATAACGCTGTCGTTATAGCCATGCTTTGCAAATAAGGCAGTGAGCTCTTCGCACGTAGCCAGTAGAGCGGGCACAGGAACAGCAATATCTTCTAGCAGAGCAGTGGTTCCTGTCGTACGGTTTCCCGCAACGGTTGCATACAAGCCCTTGCGGATATGCCACATTTGATTGCGCAATTGCGCCTCGCCAGTCAGATGCGCAGGTTGAATGAGTGGGAGTGAATCTAAGAGTGGAGTAACAGCAGAAATCTTCGCCGCAAGGGCTTCAGGTGTTGGCTCTTGGAATTCAATCAGTAAAGCAGCGTGCTTTTCAACCGAAATGGATTTGAGTTCAGAAGTTGCTTGAGGATCACGTTGTCCCACTCGAAGACTTGTCGCGTCCATTAATTCGATTGCAGCGAAGCCAGCAGAAACTAATTGGGGGAGTGAACGTGTTGCATCGGCCAAAGATGAAAAGATAAGAAGCCCAGTTGCCATATCGGAGTAGGCAGGAACTGTTCTAAAGGTTGCTTCTGCAACAAATGCCAAGGTTCCTTCGCTGCCGACGATAAGGTGCTCAAGAATTTTCACAGGGGAGTCGAAATCTAAAAGCGAATTGATCCCATATCCCATGGTGTTTTTTATACTGAATAATTTTTCAATCGTTGCGACAGATTCAGGATTGGAACGTACGCGATCACGAAGTTGGATTAAACCGGCATGAATGTCTGGTGCCTTCTGCGCAAGAAGTTGATCTGCATCGGCTGCGCCAGTATCGACCACGAGCCCATTGGGGAGAACGAGCACAAGAGACTCGATTGTTCTGTATGAGTTTTGTTCTGTTCCACAGCACATTCCACTTGAATTATTTGCAACAACTCCGCCAATTGTGCACGCAACTTCACTTGCAGGATCAGGCCCGAGTTTCTTTTTGTGTCTAGCAAGTGCGCTATTGACTGCTCGCACCGTTGCGCCAGGGCTGACTCTGACGCTTTGGGCACCATCTGCAACATCAATTTCACGGAAGTTTTTCCGTGTATCGACCATGATTCCATCAGAAATGGCCTGACCACTAAGACTTGTTCCCCCTGAGCGGAAAGTGACGCCAACCCCTATGTCGGTAGCGAGTTTGAGAATTTGCGCCAACTCGGTGCAGTTTTCAGGGGTGTAGAGAGATTGAGGTTTCAGCGTGTAATGAGATGCATCGTGAGAATAACTCAGGATGTCAGTGACTCGCGTTGAACCTTTCATTGGTTCAATCTAGGCGGTCTTCGTATTCCCAGACAACGCCTAGTTCTAGACGAATATCGTCCATTACCTGCATTAAATCAACGGACTCCTCTACTGGCATAACAGGAGATTCAAGTAGGCCAGCCGCCACACATCTTTCAGCTTCCATCGCTTGAAGTTGGCGACCCGTCCCAGGAACAGGTGGAGTGTCATAACGCTTTACAACGTTGTGAAGGTTGTCATAGACAGTGAATGTTGTTTGAGCGTAGAAAGTTCTATCAATTTCAATTGAACCTTTTGTGCCAAGAATTACCGCATTGCACGGACCTGCATCATTGATTGAAGCAGTTAACGCGGCTTGTGATCCATCCTCGTAATTAAACAATATCGAGTTTGATTCATCGACACCTTCAAAGGTCAGCTTGCCGATTCCAAGAACTTCATCTGGAATTCCAAGAACGCGGGCAGCAAATGAAATTGTATAAATAGATAGGTCAAGAAGTGCGCCGCCACCAAATTTGATATCCCACACTCGACCATGGTTTTCGATTGGCAAGTATTGGCTGTGATCAGCAATTACTTGGTGCGGTGTTCCGATAAGTCCGCTCTTGATAACGTCAAATACGGCGTCCATCGTTGGAAGGAATCGTGTCCACATTGCCTCCATGACAAAAACATTCTTCGCTCGAGCCGCAGCCTGAATTTTGCGCGCTTGGGGTGCATCCATGGTGAATGGCTTTTCAAGAAGAACGTGTTTGCCAGCGTTGATAGCGAGGATCGCATTTTCATAGTGAAAACTATTTAACGTTGAGATGTAGACGATATCCACATTTGGATTCGCGACAAGTTCAGCATATGAACCATGAACATCGGCAATACCATTCTTATCTGCGAAGGCTTGGGCGGTTTCTAAAAATCTAGAACCAACAGCCTGGATGTGCAGCCCAGAAATTTTAAAATCCTCGGCCACAACCTGGGCAATGTAACCCGTTCCCATGTAACCCCAACGTAGACCCATGATGTACCGACCTTTCGTAAGTAGAGTGAAACTCTAATGCAGAATATTTACAGCGCGTGCAACAACAAGTCCGACCAAGATTAGCGATGTGATTGACTGGATCGACATCAAGAGCTTCGCCCATTTTGTCAGAGGCATGGCGTCAGTTGGGCTAAAAGCCGACGCGTTTGTTATTGATACATATAGATAGTCCGTGTATGTGGGAAACCAACCTGGTTTTGCGTAGGCAGGGTCAGTCATTTGGGGAAAGAGAAAGTCTGGGATTGAGTCATTCGCTGCAGCTCGTTCTGATGGACCGCCTCGATCAAAATCCCAATACCAGAGTGAGAAGATGACGATATTTGAAAGCCAGATTGAGAAACCTGACCACAAAAGTCTTGCGGGTGAATAAATGGAACCGTTTACTATTTTCTCTACCAACAATATTGCCGATGCCGCGTTGCTGAGCATCATGAATGCGTTCAGAACAAGGGAGAGTTTTCGTTGAGGAACGTGTGGCAAGCCAAGTTTCTTTGGCGCGATGAGGACTATTGAAGCGAGCAAAACAGCCTCAACAAAACAGAAGACTTTGTGATGAGGGATTGCAAGTGATTTAGGGATGAAGAACTGCAAGGCAATCACCATGAGTACCACTAATAAAATAGGACCACGGTTTTCCTGGCGGTGCGTTCGCAGCCAGTGGGGCTGTGGAAAATCATCAAAGCTCATGCGCCGAATCTACCCGCAAGTGAGGCGAAGCACTCGTTAACGCCAAAGGTGGCGGCCTCTAGGAGGAGTAAATTTGATACATGAAGATGAAAAAGTTTCTTCCAATGGCACTTCTTGTAGGCGGGGCTCTCTTTATATCGAGCTCGGTCGCGATAGCCGATACGACAACTCCTACACGCGATGAACGGGCAGCGCAGATTCACGCGCAGTACGACGGAACCTTTGCTGACCTTGCATCTCGGCTGGCAATTCTTGCTCCTAAGTTAAAGCTGGATACAAACCTTTCACGCCAATACAGCGCAGTTATCTTGGACTTCAACACCATGCGAGCAACGATCAATGATGGTCTGGCAAGTTCGACTCAAGATGTTGAGGCGATGGGTCAACTAGCCGAAGAAGAAACCGGTGAATTCACCAGCACCGTTTACAATCTTGAAACGGCGGCCGCAAAGATTAAAACGATTACGTGCGTTAAGGCTAAGGTGACAAAGAAAGTTTCGGGACTTATTCCGGTTTGCCCAAAGGGTTACACGAAAAAGAAGTAGTCAAAAACTACTTCGCTTCAGCCATTCTCATCTTCACCATATCGGTGAGAAGTTTGGCATCGACTTTCCAATCATTGGGAACGCCAATGGTCTTGATCTTTACATCCAAATCACTCATCTTTGGTTCAAACTTCGCCAATACCGCTTTGCTCCACGGCGCCAGAAGGACGGTGTTCTTGGAACAAGAAACACCAAAGACATACTTATTCGCATCGCGAAGCATCGGTTGATTCCAAGCAATGACGAGCTCCAATTCAGGAAACTTGGTCTGTATTGCTTTAAAGATTGCCTTCACGGTCTTTACCTGTTTGGCATCTAAAGTCTTGTAATACTCTGCCGCAGTCGCATACTTCTTTGTTGTGCTCGATCCGCGCGAATACATGACAAGGGCATTTGCATGGGCCTGGCTAAATCCGTAGTTCTCTCGAAGGTGTGCGATTTGCTGGGGATATTTCTCGTCGGCCATTTCCTTCATTACTTTGAACCAATACGACATTTTCTCGCCGTATTTCTTTTCAATTGCGGGAAAATGCGCTTCTCTGGTCGGGTCCTTTGTAGCCACGGTCACATAATAACTGAGACGTTGAGATTTCCTCCAACGTTAATGCGCTAGATTTTGCCAATGCTTGGTGGAATAAATACAGCGCTCTTCTTTAAAGGCCTCGGTGGCTTCATTGTTCTGCCCTTCATTATTCTTCTCCTCAGGTGGGCATTTCCCTCAAAGAAAAATCCTGAAGATCGCGCCCGTACCAGAGCGCTGAAGAAATCCCTTCGCGACCTCAACAGGAAGTAGGGGAGAACGACACATGTCTCTTGCGATCGTTACAGGTGGCTCTCGCGGTCTTGGATTTGAAACAGCGCGCGCACTCAAAGCGCAGGGCCACGACATCGTTCTCGTTGCCAAAGATCCAGAACGTCTAAAGAAGGCCGCAAATCAATTGCACTGTGAATACCGGGCTGTAGATCTTAAAGATTTAAATCAAGGAAAAGAAACCTTTCAAGAAATTCTTGCAACTTTCGGCGCCCCGCAGATCCTTGTTCTTGCTCATGGCGTTATGAGTGAAAAGATGTCAAAGACCCTTAGGACTACGACCGAAGAATGGCGCCGCGTTATGGCGATTAATCTTGATTCGGTATTCACTGCAGTGAATGTTCTTGGAGCGCCGATGGCAGAAGCTCGCAACGGTCGCATAATTATTTTTTCAGCTTGCCTTGGTCGTATGTCAGGTCCCGGCAACACAGGAGGATTAGCGCCTTATCGAATTAGCAAAGCAGGAGTCAACGCACTCGTGCGCAATCTCGCTCACGAAACTGGCCAAGGTTCACGAGGTTTACTTGTCGATGCAATCTGCCCAAATCACACACGTACCGACATGGGCGGGCCCGATGCTCCGCTTTCAGTTGAAGAAGGTGCTGATACGGCCATTTGGCTTGCGACAAGAGATTTTGATCCAGCAACGGACAAAACAGGTTTGCTTTGGGAAGAGCGCCAAGTCATAGATTGGTAACACAACTTCTCAGGTTTCTCATACCGTAAAGATGTACTCTCCTAATATGCGAAAAATAATTTCCTCAGCTGTTGTGGCGCTCCTTGCCCTAGTGTTGATTCAAAACCCTGCCTCAGCAATGGGCTCTGGCAACAAATACTCGGATGCCCAAACAGGTGTTAGCTATCAGATATTGCAACCTGGTTCTACCGGTGACCTAACACTTCGCATGTTCAATATGCAATCGTGTGGCGCAGGTAAAGAACAATGGCTCGCGGCAATCTACGGGGAAACTCGTTCCATCCAATTTCTTGAGACCGATGCTTCTGTGAAATGTTCAAACCCAGGCCTCGGTGTAAAAGTTGCGACCGCAACAATTAACGGGAACAAGGCGAGCATCGTTGCTTTCTGCGATCCTGCGAATGCCAAGCAGTGGAAAAACTGCAAGACATCAGATATCCATAACTACGGGGGCTATGCGATGTGGAAGGTCCCACCAATAAAGCTATTACACGGAACTGAAATCGAAGTCCTCGTTTCAGGACTTACTTATGCAGATTTATTGAAGTTAGCCCGCGGAATGAAACCCGTTGGGCGAACTTCCAAATAAAGGGCGGGCTTTAACGCTCTGACTTATGTCGATCCGCTAGGTTGTCCATGAAGGCAAACAAAACGCCTGAAATAACAAATGTCACGTGAATGCCAATTCTCCAACCTTCGCGTGTTGCATCGAATGGACCCTCTTGCATAAAGTCCTTAAGCAATTCGATGACGGAAATAGCAACCAAAGATCCGATGAGTTTGATTTTTAATCCACTGTAATCAACGTGTCCCATCCAATGTGGGCGATCTTCAGCACCTTCTGCAACCTTGATCTTAGACACAAAGTTTTCATAACCAGCGAACAAGACAATGATGATGAGATTGCCGAGTAAGACGGTATCTAAAAGTTCCAAAACTTGCAGAGTAATGTCACTCGCCGAGAGTGAGGTGATATGAGACATCATGTGCCAGAAAGAGTGGAAGAAGCGATACAAGATTGGAAGAAGCGCTGCCAGCAATCCTAAATAGAGAGGAGCCAAAAGCCATCGGCCAGCAAAAATTAATTTTTCAAGAAACTCTTCAACCTTGTTCATTGTTCCTCACTTCAGTCGGATTTTCTTAAGCAAATTCTACAATGAGGCTTGCAAGCAGCACCTAGGAAATCAGCGTATTTGCGAAGATTTGCCACGCAAGCAACGACTTCGCGATCAGAGAGAGCGTGATGTATGTACGTTCTCCGCGCAGGTAGTCACTCCACTTGCCAACCTTCTTGTACTGCAACCATTGCACGATGGCGAATGAGTTAAACAGAACAAAAATAGAGAAGACAATTCCGTAGACGAAGCCTGGAGGTGATGTAGTTCCATTTCCGCCAATACCAAAGAGATAGAAGAAGAGGGCAATCCATGGGACGACACCTGCAATACATCCGAAAATAAATGGGATCCATCCACCATTTCCGGGATTTTCATATTTCTCCTGCAGCCAGCCAAACAAAATCATCGAAGCATTTACGCCAAAGAGGGCCACCAAGGCAGCCAATTCTGTAACTCCAAGAATCTGCGCAATCAAAACAATCATGACCGAAGAACTAATTGAGTATTCAACCCAACGGAAATAGTTTCTTTGCGTAGCAAGTCCGGCGCTGTAGCGAGGAAAGAATTTTGGACTTGCCACAATGAAATGGGCTAGTGCAGACAACCCCAAGAAGATTGCAACTGTTAATCCAACTGGCGTCTTAAAAAGAACGACTGGGGGAGAAAAAGTTGTTCCCGGAGGACCTGACATATATGTCGCAGTGATGGGTAGAGAGAAACTATTACTAAGTGCAAGGACGACGATCATTTGCCCAAGATGCAGGAAGCCTGCCAACAAATTTGCCTTGCGTAGACGATTTACAGTTGGTGGTTTTCTCATGTCATAAGGTTAGTTAAAAGGAGGCCTGACCACCACAACTCTCCGATAGCTCACGGAATGAAACCCGTTGGGTTTAGAGCAAAATAAGAAATGCTTTAGGATTAATCCATGGAACTTACAACATGCCTTTGGTTTGACGGTCGCGCACGCGAAGCTGCAAATTTTTACTCCAGCATCTTTCCCGATAGCTCGGTTGAAGGAAACTGGATTGCTCCGACCGATACGCCAGGCAACAATCAAGGCGAAGAAGTCGTTGTGAACTTCAAGATCTTTGGTCAATCTTTCATTGGGCTTAACGGTGGCCCACAATTTCCTCACAGTGAAGCTATTTCATTCCAAATCCCATGTGCTGATCAAAATGAAATTGATAAGTACTGGGAACTTCTGACCGCCGACGGCGGTAGTGAAAGTCAATGTGGTTGGCTAAAAGATAAATTCGGAATTTCCTGGCAAGTAACCTCACCCATCATGAATCAATTCCTGGGTGGCTCTGATGCCGAAGGTGCCCAACGTGCAACACAAGCGATGCTCGCCATGAGAAAGATTGACCTCGCCGCTATGGAGAAGGCTTATCTAGGCGGGAGTTCCGACCGTTGAAAGTATTGTCACCAATAAAGTACTTGTAGTAAGCAGGAGCACGAGCCATTTATGTGGAGATTCCCCGCCTTTTCCTGGGCGATGTTTGATCATTCCAATTATTGGGAAAACGGTAAATGGAATGAGTCCTATTGAAACGATAGCCGAACCCATGACACCCATAAAGATGAGGGCCGCTTCCATAAGAATAAATATGGCCAACGCGAAGAGGATGTAGAAGTACCAAAATTTCGAACCGTTGAACGCGTACTTTCTTCCATACAATGCGCTACCGCTTACGAGACACAGAAAGAGTTCGCCGAAGACCGACGTTGGATCAATTTTTCCAAAGAAGCAACTGCCCAGCGCAAGACTGAAGAGACCCAACATCAAATAACCAATTAGGGTTATATTCTTACGAGTTGAATATTCACTGAAGGGGGCCTTATTCGGGACGGGGCCACCATCGGCTACTCGATTAATATCGATTTGCCTTGATACCCGCGTAAGTATTGCAACCACATATGGAAATAGAACGAAAATTCCAAAAACTGTTAACCCAGTGCTGAGCTGATTCTTTAACCCCACTTCGCCCAACCCGGTTGCAACAGAAACGGCAGTCATTACAACCGACCAAATAAGCCTTTTAATGCTGAAAGGGAGCAGATCTTTAATAGACAATCCTTGTATCTTCACAATGGCAAAAATAGCAGTCAAGATTATTTTCCGATAGGTGGCTGCCTCTAATTCTCTAAATTCTACGAACACTTTGCCGAGCAAGAAGAAGTTATAACCAGTCACTTAGACTTTTGGATTAAGAGGGCGACGCCAGCGATTTTCCCTTAGCTGCTCTCATCAACATTGACCCAATCACAACATCGATAGCAAAATCGATAAGAGTTCCGATCCAATTAAATCCACCCGTTACCTCGTGGGTAAATTGCGTCCTCGAGACCATCTGCATAGGAAAGTCGGAGAGACCATGCAACAAAATCGACATCCAAATAGTTCCTGAAAATAACATTAATCCACAAGCTAAGTAACCAAAGGCGGCTGCGTCCAACACTTGCCCAGCCGTATATGAAAAGGATTGCCCGCCCCAAATGGCATTACCAAGATGCAACGCCCCAAAATGAATAGAAGAGAGAACTGCTGCAACCTTAATCCCATACTTATCAAGGAATCCAAAGATCAAGCCGCGACTAAATAGCTCTTCATCAATTCCAATAAATAGCGCGAAGAAAAATCCTTCGAGAATCTGCCACGGCGTGTGACCCCTAAAAGGGGTATGGAAAAGTTGGGGGAGTATTAGAAACACAACGACTCCAAACCCACCTAAGAGTCTCATAGGATCTCGCACGACAAATAGCCTCTTAAACATGCGTGGTTTCAAAGCCCACATGAGCAACAACCACGTCACGGCTATAACACTTCGATAAATTATCCCCCACCAGAATTGCGATACCGGCAACTTCCAGATTGGAATCCACTCAAACCCCCAAGTAGCGAAGAAGGTTAAGGCCGAAATCAAAGCGAATGACTTCCCCACCGCTTTCCCACTTGGTTTCACACTTGGTTTCCCACTTGGTTCTGAATATGAGTCCCGGTTCTGTCTCGCCTGCATTATCTCCATACCTCTGACACTAACCCCACCCACTGACAGCCCCGGCAAAACTATTGCTTTCCGCCCCCACCAAGAGCACGATAAAGACACATCCAGCGAAGGGTCTGCCATGAAAATCAGCAACATCATTTCCGGCAAGCGTGTTGAAACCATCTCTGCAAGTGCAACTCTTCACGACTTGGTCAACATGTTGCACACCCACCACATCGGCGCTCTGGTTGTCTCCAGTGACGGCAAACGAATCGATGGCATCGTCTCTGAACGCGATGTCGTTCGCGCAATGCCAGGCAAACTCGATCAACTCCTGACTATGCACGTCTCTGACATCATGACTGTCGATGTTCACACCTGCACACCCGATAACACAGTCGCCGAACTCATGAAGATGATGACAGAACACCGCATTCGCCATGTTCCCGTTGTCGATGCAAACGGAGCCCTGGTCTCAATCGTTTCCATCGGCGATGTTGTTAAGAACCGCGTGGGGGAGATGGAGAGCGAGAACCAAGCACTGCGAGATTACGTCTCCAGCTAAGCCGTGAGGATGAGCCCGGCTCGCGCAAAGGGAAATCCCTTCACACAGTAAATTCCATAGAGGCGATTGTGTCACCTCGCCGCATTTGGGAACGCCCCAAGGTATTGTTCATCAAAACTTTGGTGGAATGGAGAACCCCATGGCTAAAAAGGAAAAGCGCGATACGCCCATAAAACAAGGCGAGCAAGGCGAACCAGCCAAGCAATTCAAAAACATTAGCCACAAGTTAATCGATTCGCTGAGCGACGGTGTTTTTTCGATTGCGCTCACCCTTTTAGGACTCGATGTTGTTGCACTGGTTTCAAAAGTGAGCCACGAAAGTGATTTCAACGCCGCACTTCTCAAAGAGTGGCCAACATTTGCCGCATACGTACTCGGCTTCATCGTGCTGTACTCCATGTGGTACTCGTATCACGTCTTTAGCCAATATGCAGAAGGTACTAATTCCTTTGTTGTCTGGACTCATGGAATGAACATGCTCTGGATCGCGCTAATGCCTTTTGGTGTTGCCTTACTCGCGGAAAATCTCAATACCTCCAACCGCAAATGGGGAGTCTTCTACTTTGGAATTTGCCTGTTCGGTTACAACTTCACTTGGTTAGCTCAGTGGGCGCTTAATCGCTTTAAACTCCCAATTTCATTTACTGATGATTTCCCTTGGCCTCACGAGCTCGCGAGAAGAACTCTCCCAATTTTATTCGGCATTTCTTCCCTCATTGGACTCACATTAATCATCATTTCAATATTCAGCCCTTGGATTGCTCTCATCGGTTATGCACTCTATGTGATTGGT
>Ga0194047_10001299_pt1 | contig 15438 bp, 9 predicted proteins | sample JunL225m_MetaG_2_FD_160070 | JGI IMG/M metagenome (GOLD analysis project Ga0194047, IMG submission 160070) | Anoxic zone freshwater microbial communities from boreal shield lake in IISD Experimental Lakes Area, Ontario, Canada - Jun2016-L221-5m | ecosystem: Environmental > Aquatic > Freshwater >... | reverse complement strand
CCTTTTGGCATAGCCTTAGACCAAATAACCAAGCTGATCAGCCTGTTAATCTTGTCGAGATTAGCGGGAATCTTGTACCGCCTCAACCACCCACACGTTTAGAAGGAGAAAAGGAAGGTACTTATCAACTCCAACTCGCCGATTTGCTTCCAACCGATACTAGTAACGCTAATAAGGAGGCACCAGAGCCAGTCAGTTTGATAGATGATAGTAGCGTCAAATCAGTCGGCTTGTCTCAGCTAGAGCGGCAAGAGCTGGCCTTACGGTTTATTCAAAAAAATGGTTCGATTACCAATAAGCAGTACCGCGCTATTACCGGCACTTCAGATAACACGGCCCTGCGTGATCTGGAGGCACTGGTAGAGCAGAGAACCCTTCGTGCAATTGGAAACCGACGTGGACGCAAGTATATTCTTTAGCTTTGCTTGTTGCCACTGCTATAGAAAAAGGTATTTTTAACGCGGCTTCTCATAACCTATTTTGATTATCAAGTGCCAATGGGTAAACCTTGAGCCTGAACTGATAGTTAGCAATAGGCTAAGCCTCTGGTTTTGAATGGTCTCCGAAATCGAAATGACTCAATGTTTTGTTATCCAGCAACCCAGATCTTAACAGTATTATCATCTGCACCCGAAGCAATCAGCTTTTTATCAGGCGATATAGCGACTGAGTTTATTGGTTGCTTATGGGATTCAGGAGTATTGGGTTGCGACAGCGTCAGCTTGAGTTTGGTATTTTGGATATTTTGAATATCCCATTCTAAAACGGCCTCCGAAGCAGAAACCAGCGTTGTTCCATCTTGAGAAAATTGTACCGATTTAACCCCTGCCGAGGATTTATTCAAATCAGGCAATGCTTTGGCTTCATCTCCACTTAAATCCATTAAGCGAATAACTCCTTCTGAAACATTTTCCGATCGGACAAATAACAATCCCATAGCCAGCTTCCCATCTTTTGAAAAAGCTAAAGACCAGCAAGCACCTATGCTAACAGCATCTTCACTGAGTTTAATGGGTTTAGGAGTGTTTATCGAAATCGTAGCGGATGTAGGGCTGTTATTCTGAGGAATATCCCAGATTAGAAGATTACTATCTTTTACAAAATCATTTGTAGCAGAAACCAGCTTTTTACCATTGGGTGAAAAGGCAATTGTCCAGACCCATCCTTTTTGGCCTATCAGATCGTACATAGGTTGAGTGTTATTATTCACATCCCAGATTTTGATGGCGGCCACCTTGTCGCTTTCCTCCTTGTATCCAACCGCTAGTAATTTATTGTCTGGAGAGAAGGCAACCGAGAGGGCTGAACTGCGATTGGTAAATTCTCGTAGCTTATGGCAGCTTTCTACTTCCCATAAGATTACCCTATGGTCATCAGAACTGGTAACCAGCCATTTGCTGTCACTCGAAAAAGCCACCTGAGTTACAATGTCGGTGTGGCCCTCTGGAGCCAAGAATTTACACTTTGTCTCTCCCTTATCTAGGTTAGCTACCTGCCAGATCTCCGCCAGTGGATCGGCTGTACCTACGGCCAGATACTTACCGTCTGGAGAAAATGTAATGGAGCGCACGGCCTTGGTAAAGCTAAATTCTTTACGTAGACTACCAATTGGCAGTGGAGTAGAAGTAGGGCTGCTTGTAGGTGTCGCTGCTACCGATGTTGGAGTAGTAACATAAGAGAAGATTAACCAAATCACTACTAGTATTGCTACCACGGTTACCACTCCTATCCCTGTCCACACCAACTTCAAAGGTACAGGCTTTTTAACTGGCACTGTAGGGGGCCGATCAGGATCTGGTTTGGGCTGCGAGGGAAGTGTACTCGCTACATTGAATTTTTTGCGCAGAGTAGGTATAAAGAGAAAAGCCTGATTTATAGTTTTAACTTTTGGTAAACCATTATTAACACATAGTTGGTTTAAGAGTTCTAAAGCCTGTGGTACATCTTTAGCTTCGGATAATCCTTTATGTCTGGCAAGTTGATTTATTTCATTTATGGCCTGCTGATCAACCGGAGAGGGGGCGGGTGTTTCCAGAGGTAACAAATCATTGTTTTTCAGGAATTGGTTAATTACCTCCACAGCTTCATTCTTATTATTAATTGGAGATTGGCCTTTTTTAGAGCGTAATAGATTTAGGCGATCAATCGCATCGTCTTCGTTCTGAACTGACTCAATACCTTCCTTTTCAAGTAAGATGTTAACCGTAAAAAGGAACATTTTATCGGGATCAATCTCACCCTTGGAATTAATATAATTATTCTGCATCTTCTTAAAATAATATCCGTCAAGAATTATTCTGGCAGTTCGTGTTCAACCTTTTTACCGGGCCACCTTCCAGTTTCTAACCAGTCTTCATAGCAGAAAAGCCAGGCCGTAGCTATTCCCAGAACTGTGGCTGCGGTGGTCTCTGGAGAAAAGATTCGATCTAGCGGAAAGTAAAGGCACATTGAACCATCCGGATATAAGTGATCATTTTTTTTAATTTCCGGAGCAATCGGGAAAACTTTGGGAACTTCTACAGGGAATTTATCTCCATACATCAGCCGGATACCATAATCATTATAGCGATTGGTTTGTAAAATTCCTGTCCAACAGAGCTTATCCTCAATCATTATTAGCTCAAAGTCAGAGAATCTATCATTCATAGCCTCTTTTTCGAGTAGAAGTCGGATTCTATCCCTTTCGTACCAACGCATAACAATCCTCACAAATACAAATAGATCAGGCAACCTAACTTAAGGCATGTTTCAAAATAGGTTGACAGTTTGAAGTATAAACAAGCTCAAACGCCATTAAAAACTGTCAACTTAGTACAACGCCACGCAAGTTAGGTGAGGAATTAACAGGCACGATTTCCACACTTTATTCCGCACCCTATTTGTGTGGAGGTGTACTTAGTTCACGCTCAGGTCTGAAACATGCCTAATAACCAAAACCTGCCGTACTCAGAAATTTAAAACCAACGACTGGTCTTAAGCTCGGTCAGGTTAGTATTAGGAGTGGCGGCCTTAACAGTTTCAACCTGTGTTTTGGTTACCAGCTTGCCATCAGGAGAAATATATACCGGTTGGCCTTGATTCAAAGCTTTTCTTATTTCTGCCACTTTCTTGTTGCTATCTTCATTCATAAAGCACCTTCCTTCTCTTACTAAAACTAATCTTATCGGATTACTGAATTGCTATCGTTTAAGTAATCATAACATATTATGGTCAAATTATAAAACACTAAACTTTGTTCGGTTGCCAATCAAATCTTTGCCAGGCAAGTTCAAGCGTTTACGTTTAGAAATATCAGCTTTCAAGCAAGTGGCAAAAATCTGAAGCATACTAACTTTGTTTAGTTTTCTACTTTAGGAATAGAAGCCAATAACTTTTTAGCTTCTATTTCGGCCTGTTCCAGACTCAACTTCAGTGTCGCCTGGAGTAATTCGGCGGAATGGCAAACCGGACATTGTACGTTGGATTCTAGGTAGAAGAATTGGCTTTCCAAAGCCCTTTCAAAGAATTTTGGATGAGGTTGATTTCCCCATCGAATGTAGTTGCCAGGGTAGGGAATCATCACTAATTCATCACGGTTTAGCAGAGTGGTAATCGCCGAGCGGGCTGCGATCAGACTGATAAAATGTACATCCAATCCCAGTGCTGGTTGTGGCACTATTTTTCCTTGTACTAATGTACCATAATCCTTTATCTTAAAGTTTTCTGGTACTATATTACTGAAATCATCGCTGGTAGCTATACGGAAGCACGCATAACAGGCTCCATGTGGTGGAAAGGCCAAAAACACATCTCCACCGAACCCAAGGCTGTAGGCAGCACCGTAGACTGCTGGTATCTTCAATTTCCAGGCCACCTGATTAAGCACTTCCTTGGCATATTCGTCATCAGTAGCACCTATAATCAGGTCACAATCTTTCAAGATATTACTGAGGCTATCACCTGATTCTTGATTAATGTCTAGTTCGTAAGTTTCAACCTCCATTACCAGACTAACATTGAACAGGTAATCTCGAACTGCTTTAGTTTTATAACGCCCCAGGTCTCTCAGACCACAAATATGGCGCGCAATGTTATGCACCTCCAAGCGATCATAATCTATCAACACAAACCGTCCCACTCCGGCTTTTGCCAATTCTGAGGCAATTACTGACCCGCCTGTTCCCAAGCCTACCACAGCTACTTTTTTATTTTTTAGCAACTCACTATCGAAAAGTCCAGTGGTTCGGCTGTAGTACGAAGCATAAATTTCCAATTTATGATAGGGTTGTGGTACAAGTTTACGCTGGTCGGTAACCCGATAGAGGGTTAAATCCAGTTGACCCATAAAAGCTAATAAGTGTCCACTTTCTAACTTATTTTCGAGTGAAGTAGGGAGAGTGTCGTTGCTTGGTAGAGGTTGGCTTTTCAACCAGTAACCTGATAACTTGGTGGAATCTTTCTTTTCGGAATGAAGTAATTGAACTACGGAACCCTCATCTAATAAAACACCCCATAACTCACCTTCGAACTGAGAGCTTGAAGAAAGTTCTTTCAAGAACTCGTTTGATATGATTAAGTAACTGTTTTCCTTCATAAATTCATCCTAATTTAGCTGCATCAATAAAAGAACGCCGTTGGATGGACTTTGTTTAGTGAAATAATAACCTCCCAACGCAATCTAAATATTCTTGAATGTTTGTTATATTCTATCACGGTTTGGAGTTCTTGTAAATAAGCTTGTTTGGTATCATCTCAATAAAGCGGGGGAAATCTTTAGACATTACCAGAATTTAGCCTCAAAAGTCTTGGTTAGCAGACCACTTTCCCCGAAATATTGAGATGATACCTTGTTTGCTTGTTTGACTTAAACCTGTAAAAATTTTTAAAGTCTTTGTTTAAATCCACTGCTTTGATAGTTCGGTATTTAAAAATTTGATTGTTAGAGGTTGTAATTTATAATTTTTATGTAAATCTCCAACCACATCTAGCATTCCGGCTTGCACCAATTCCTTTACGGCAACCCAAAGATCAAAAGCCTGACCGGGCAGCAGAACGGAAACAGCTTCAAATAAATTTAGTAGTTCATTTTCGTCTATTTCTTTATGATGCTGGCTAATCTCAGTTAATAATTTTTTAGGTACTGTACCAAGCCTGTTCCATACCTCTTTATAGATATAAGTATAAAGCCCTTCTGCCAAACGGTAATTCAACAGTGCTTTTTGGGAATAATTAATTTGTAAATTTTCCAGAATAAAAGGCAGAGAAAAGAATTTAAGCTGGTACACGACTAATTGCATTGCTAGGGGATGTCCACCAGTAGCTTCTATTATCTTATCTAAAGCTTGCTCTTGGAACTTAGATTCTATGTTCAGGGCGTTAACATTCTGGATTTTGGCCTGATGTATCAAAAAATCTTTGGCTACTGCCGGGTCAAGTGGATCCAGTTTTACTGGATAACCCTCTAAATAGTCAAAAATAATGCGGCTAATAATTACTAAGAGACTATTACTTTGTTTGAGTATCCGGGTCAGATAAGTAAATACCAGCCTTGGGTCATTGCAATTCTCCAGATTGTCTATTATTAGTAGCACACGATTCTTCTGAAACTCGGTATTAAGTTCTCGCAATTTAAGGGAAATGGGGATGTTATCGTCCAGCAAATCCCGTCGTGAGAAATGGCAGGCCATTCCATCCAGTAAACCTTTGAAAGAAAGTTCCGGTGTAAATATTGACCAAGCAGAAGGATTTGAAACTTGCTCAATTTTACCATTATTTAACAAAACGGTTTGAGCACTTTCATAGATAAAGTGATCGAAAATTTTAAGTTCGATAGCTTTCAATGCTATTTCATGGGCAAAAGCGGTTTTACCGATACCACCAAGACCGGCTATAATAATAGTTTTACCAAGCTCGCTTTGTTGTAGAACCTGCAATATTTCCACTAGAGCCTTGTCTCGACCGAAAAATTGGCTGTAATTTTTCGGACTGCCCCAACTGGCTATGGATGGGTCATTCTTAAGTTCTAGTTGTAGCGCAGTATCGCCCGGATAGTGAGGTTTAGCTGAATTTGCTAAAGCAGACCCAACTCCTGAATCAACTTTGCTACGGCGCGACTGGTTTTTACCATTCTGGCAGATCTGTTCTAATTCTTTCAAAGACGTTTCTTCTAGACCACCCTTACGCAGAACCTTGATAATACTGTCTAATGTATCACGGCTGGGCAAGCGCAGGCCCTGTTCCATTTTCGTAATATAGGGTAGTGAATAGAAGGCTTCATCCGCCAGTTTTTGCTGAGTTATACCAGCCATTTCTCTAAGTTCACGTAACTTGAAAGCGAACGGCTGATAAGCACTATTTTTTTGTGATTTCTCCGAAAAATCTGACATTGTTCCTCTGAGTGAATTGGATCTATGAATAGAGCCTACCGATAGCTATAAGACTTTCACGTGTAGGCTCAGCTATTTTTCACCATTTGTCCTGAAATGGTAGTTATTCACTCAGGGCATTGTCCTTAACACTACTAAGCCTTTATTATTTAGTGGAACCATCCCACGTTAGTCGTGCTAAATTTCTTTTTTTGGGGAGGGGGTTTTAAAATTACTATCCCTAGGAATTCAACCCACTAGCGTTATGACGCATTTAGAGCGAGATTTCAGATCGATTTACAAGGAAGAAACCGTAGTCCAGCCTCATTTTCAGGCAAGATACAGCAGGTTTTTCGGTTCTAGATGCGCCATTTCTAATGTGGGAATTCCTGATCCCACTTCTCCTCCAGACTATTGTCAGTTGATTCGTTGTTAGGATTACTTTTTTCAGGCTGAGAAGTTGTTTTTATCGGTTCGTTGTTAGAAGCGACTACTTTATTTTCTACCATGTCCTCGGCTCTATATATTTGATGAAGGAGATTGGCCCACTGTGGATTGGTACGGGCTTTAGCCTGCATAACTGCCATCAAACCCTCTAGTTCCTTAATCTGCTCATTTCTGTCAGCCTTACGTGGCAGATAGACCTGTACTTCCATTGGAGGTGACTTCGGATCGATTCGTACAAAACCGCGTCCAGGCTTGCTGGCCCAGTTAGAGACGATCATAGTTTTAGGTAATGCAAAGAATAGATCATCGCGACCCTGATGCAGTGAGATTTGGAACGATTGTTCTGCAATATTACCAAAGCCACTTCCTCGTTCATGAACCAGTACCAGATGAATACCGACTTGCTTACCTTGTGTCATTATTATACGTATTGCTGATTCCACTTCATTAGGAAGGCTTTCACGTAACGCAGAATATCCGTTAAAGACCATAAAGATGCAAGGTACTTTGCCTTGAGGCTGGTTGGCAGCGTGATAATCTTTAAGGTTGGCACTCTTAGTTTTGGAGAGAATCGCCCGACGTCGAGTTATTTCCTCCTTTAGTTCTCGAAACACTTTGATTAAAGTGTTATTATCCGTAACCGACACATAAGTTGTACGGTGTGGTAGGTTCTGGAAAACACTTAATTTGCTGGTAATATCAATCAAGTAAAAAGTGATGTCGTCGGGTGCGTGAGTGACAGCCAGAGCCGTAACCATAGTTTGCAGGAGGGTACTTTTACCTGCTCCGGCAAAACCGCTAACACAATAGCTGCCCTGTTCCAACAAATCCATCATCAAATCGGTTTGTTTCTGAGCAGGCACGTTGTCCTGCAAGGCAATTGGTGTTCTACCATGACCATAAATAGGAGCAGAAAACCACTGTGGGTTGGATGGGTCAAAGGCCCGATTCCCCAGAACCGCAGGCAAATCATAAGGTTTCTCCAGAGGATCGTTAAGCGGAGGTTGCCAAGGCTTATGCCCTATTAGAATTTTGGCATCATGTGTAGCCTGTTTACAGGTCTGACTAATGACATTAAAATCTTTATCTTTTACTTCTTCAGACTCGTCCTTTTTGCGCTCTACCTGCTCGAATAGGGGGGTGGGTATCCAGAAAGGATCAAAGGATGAGACAAAGGGCTTTTCTGCATCTGTTTCTTCTGGGGAAGGAACGAAAACTTCATCGGTTCTGGCGACCTGGAATTCATCAAAAACGTCGGTGCCCACCTTGAAGAAACCCCGGCCCGGCATACCATTAGGTAGAAGATAAGCATCTTTACGACCAAGCATATCACTACTATCTTCAGGAGTTTCAACTCGCAAGCAAATTCTGAGCTTGATGTTGGAATTTAATTGACCAGTTACTACCCCGGCAGGACGTTGAGTAGCTAATAGGAGATAAATACCGAGGGTGCGCCCGGTTCGGGCAATACTGGCGATACGATCCATAAAATCTGGGGCGTGTTCTTTCATTTCGGCGAATTCGTCAATAATAACCAGCAAATAGGGTAAAGGCTGTTCGGGTATAGGATTTTTCTTGCGTTGGTAGTCCCGAATGTGACTGACTTTCTCTTTTTTGAGTAAATGTTCGCGCCAGCGAATTTCAGCATAGAGAGCGGTCATTGCCCGTTCGACAATAGGCAAATCGAGGTCACTCATCATACCGACTACATGCGGCAGATCTCTAAAAGGTTCAAAAGTGCCACCACCTTTAAAGTCTCCCAAGATGAAATTAAGTACTAGGGGACTATTGAGCAACGCCAACCCTGCCACTACAGTCTGGAGTAAGACGCTTTTACCACTACCAGTAGTGCCCGCAATCAAACCATGTGGACCATGAACCTTTTCATAGAGGTCAAGGTAAAGAATATCATCTCCTAAAGCTCGCCGTCCTATCGGTACTACTAATTTACCAATACGTGACAACTCATTTGTTTCTGGATCTATCCAAAAGTCAAGAGGATTAGGATTTTGTCCCGGTTTAAACTGATTTAACATTTCCAGCAACCGCAAAGTGGTTTCGCCTTCCCCTCTGCCGCTGCTTACCTGGAGCTTAAGAGGAGCCATACGCAAAGCATAAGCTTTACACTGATCTAGGGGAGCTTGATCCGGCTCGACCACCATATCCGTTCGGTTTTCACCTGAGACAGAGTAGCGTACCAAACCATCTGATCTGATAACTACTATCGCCTGACATTTATCTGGAATTTCAGAATTCTGATCGGCCAGAACAATAAGGTAAATCCCTAACTCAGGGCCAACTTCAAAGAACTTTTTAATAGCTGGTTCGTCTCGTACCAGTTCAAAATCCTCTACAAACCAGATCAGGTTAGGAAACATGTAACTAGCTTTTTGGACTTGTCCTTCCCCGGATAGACCCCGGTTTTGAGTACCAGAATTGAAGCGCAAATTCTCACGTCGTTTAAGTTGGTTCAAAATGAAACTACAGATACCACTAATTTGTTCAGGACGATTTGCTAGGGCAGGTAGTTCTCCAAATTTACTGTTAGGAAACCAAGTATGGGGTAACCAGCCCACCCAATTCCAGTCTGCATAAGACTTCTGGTGGTAAGTTGCAATTATTTTAACTTCGTCCGAGGAATGATGTGCCGTGATCTGGCAAATTAATGCTCGTACAACGTTCATCACGGCTTCGCGATTTTTCCCGGCAATACCTACTGAACCCAACTGATTAAGTTCCATTGCAATAGGAACTTTTTGTAAAGTTTGATACCTGCTATAAATCTCTAATGCTCTGCCGCTCAAATATTGTTGACGTTGCCAAGGTCGCTTATGTGCCAAGTCAGACCATTCATCGTCCTGTGGAATCTTATAATTTTGGCTTTTTACAAGCTTCTTGTTCAGTTCCTCTTCGTTACCAGCTTGGTTTGAAACAAAATTCTCCGGTCTAAAATCGGTAATAGTAAAGCTACTATCCTGCTTACCGAGACCCAATCTAATATGAAGAAAATCATTATCCTGAACACGACGTTCCCACAAACGGGTAGGGGCAGGCTCCTTCAAATCTGGCCACTCTGTAATATCTTTAAATGTGGGATAAAGCTCAAACCAGAATTTGCGCTGGTCATTATGTTCTTTAGTTAGTCGGGCTTTACGAGCTTCCAATAACTCGGCGTATTCCTTAAAATTAGCTTTATCCTCGCTGATCTTTTCCCAGACGTGTATGGCGTTAGTAATGGCAAAGCCAAGCGACATTGCCAGAGTACCTATTAAAAAAATCGGGTTCGTCTGAGTACGGGTATTCAAAGACCAGATTGCAGTACCAACCGGTATCATCAACAAAATAACTGGAAGGGCAAGCGTGATCCATTCCAACTTTGTCCAGTTAAATTTAGGTTGAGGTGGCATAGGAAGGTCAATTGAACCTTTTGGTAAAACTGGTTGGATACGAGGAGGCCGATTAAATTTTTTATAGCCAGCATGGGACATATTCTGTTACCTCAATATCTAAGTTTATCTAAATTGTCTTTAACGATATGCTGTAAACCTAAATTATTACCTTGCCAGTATTCCTCCTGGAGATGTGTGGCTAAAACTTGCGGTTCTTCTTCCAACCGCCTTTCATTTTTATATATATGTACATGATAAATCTTGATTTTACATGGAGGGGTTTGTGGATAATTCTCATCACAACAAATATTTAAAAGTAACGATATTTTCTCTTTATAAATAACTATATTGATAATATAAAAATTGTCTGTAAAATCAATCGTAATTTCAGATTTGGGATACCAACATTCCACTATCTGTTTTTGGGCTATCAGAGCTTGATAAGTCTGGCTAATATCTCCTTTAGGCAGTTGAGACACTAGATCGCAACTCATCCAGTAATCTACTATTCCACTAATTATTACGCCCGGATAGGTACCGATAAGACCGCCGATTATCACCGGTCTCCAGTCCATAGGAACTTGAAGTTTGAAATAGTAAGCTAACCCGCTAAACAAAACACTAAAAGGTATTAAGCCTATCCAGAGAGGAAAAATAAACAGAACCGGGTAACTTACTATCCGGTTTCGACAAAGGGAAATCAATATTCTGCCAGACATCAACCCTACCATTGAACCGATCCAATAAAGAACCGGTTCAGGTCTGGTAGGATTAAACTTAAGATCGAGCAAGGCAAATCCGGCCAGAATAAGCCAGGTTGTTTCAATCCAAATCAAAGGAAAAAGCTTTTTTTTAGCAAGGTTTTCCAAATCAGACATATTACTTCAGCATATCTTTAAGTTTAGTGATTTTCCATTAATTCTAAGATACGACTCAGTTCTTGCTTTATATTACCGTAATCAGGATTGCGAGTATTAATCGAACGGGCCAGAACCAGCCGTTGCTGGCTATCCTCTGGGAAGCGTAACAATTCTAGGTAATCCATACCAAGTTTTATTAATAATCGGCTACGTTCATTTTGTGGCTGGATTTTAGCAGCTAATTCAGCCAGCATAACCGATTCATAATAACGTTGATGTTTTCCGGCTAGGGTATTACTATAGCTAAGAATATTTTCCACCAATTCGTTTTTCCAATCGGATTGAACTTGGAAAAAATTGAGAGCTACGGGATTATCCAGCAATCTGCTAAGATTTTCGGTGTTAGTGTCGCTAACTTGCTGGGTAATTGCTGACAAAAAAGTTTGCTTAATTTCTTCAATTAGCTTTAACTGTTCTGGTTGGGAAGTGGTGGGTTTAGGCGTGGGTTTATTACTTGAGGAATCTATGAGCATAGCACTTAATTTTTTAGGCCGAGCTAATTGTTCTCGTTCCTGTTCTTGTTGATTCAGTGCATCCCATACTAATAGGAGAGGTTCAAGGGCTTTATCTGGTAACATTGCCGCTTGATATAGTAGTGCTTCTCTCCAGTAACCGACGACCTTACTTGCCAGAGCTTGATTGCGAAGATTACCTTTTACGTAGGCAGCATAATCCGACGAATCTTGATCTTGATTCACTTCAGTGTTAATATCTTCAAATAATCGGAAAATCGTTCTATCTGTTACCGAATAAGCTTTTATCAGTGAAAGGTAGTCCCCCCTCAACACCCCGGCTTCAACCAAGCTGGTAAAAGGTGGTAGAGCCTGGGACTGATTATTATGCTGTAGAACATAAATATTAAGCTTTCCTGATGGGTCTAGTAACTCCAGATCAAAAGCTTTAAGTAATTCTACCACTAATTGAGGTCCAGTGTAACTTGCCGGTACATGAAGGATATTTATCTCTTGATTATTATTAATCCTAAATATTATTGGAATCTTTTCCGACATTATCTATCCATTTATTTTTCAAAACATTAGCATAAAAAACTAGCCAAACCTTTGAAGGAAACCAAACCTTACCACTAATTCCAAATCTGTGGAACCCTGAAAATATTATAGTATCTACCAAGCGAAAGGTCAAGCATTTAAATATTAATGACTAAAAACTTGGCTAAAGGTTAAGCTCAAAACCGAATCCGTCAACTTTAGATACTTATGCCCAGTTCAATATTTTATTACAGACGTATCTTCTCAATATTTCGGGGAATCTGGCTTCTCGCAAAGTGGTTTTGAACTCAAATTTGCTTTGCTTAACCCCTTCCTCCCCGGATTATTGAGAAGATACTTACAGACTAAGGTTTAGTCTAATAGATAAGAGTTTAATCTAAATTTTTGTAGGCGAGAATAACTATCGGTAGTAAAAATGTTACCCTCTTCATCTACAGCTAGGTTGATTAATCGGCTGACATTTCCGTCTCCACCATCGCCTTCTACTGCGGAACCTTCTTTAGTTCTAGTTCGGAGTGCCATTGCTATATACTGCTGTGGTGATGCTAAGTTCTGTAGGTCGAATTTATAAATACCCTGATTGGTCAAAATATAAATACCATCGTTGGCCTTTGTACCGGATTTAGACAGGGTTTGCGGCAGAGGCGGAGCCGCTATTCCCTGTGCTTCCACCTGACTGGGTGTTACAAACTTACCCAAGGGTTTGCCATTCTGATCAAATTTCTGAATCCGATACTCATGTTGTGAAGGATCAACTACATAGAGAACGCCTTCTTTTGGTTCAAAAGTTATAGAGTAGGGACCACTAAGGATGTCATCCCGATTATCCCCTCCAAATTTTAGTTCTCCTGTACCCTTACTACCCCACTCAAGCATAAATTTCCCTTCTTTGGAAAGTTTCACGATTCGTTGTTTGCCGGTATCAGCCACATAAATACTACCATCCGCTCCCACAGTCAAAGCATTGGGCAGAGTAAACTTAACGCCGGGATCAACCTTAAAGGTCAAAGGGCTTCCTTTTAGGGTTTCGTAGGCGGTAATCTTACCCTCACTGGTATTTAGAGCATAGACTGTATTTCCATCAGGGCTAAGGGCAATCTGATTTACATGGGAAGCCGTCCACTCATTTTGAAATTTGCCAGCGGCGTTATAGCGTAATATATATCCCCGTCCTGGATCAGACACAAGCACGACGTTATTCGCCACAGCCAAACCTTGGGCTGCCGCCAGCCGTCCGGTATCAGATTGAAGATAGGGTTCGTCTTCAACGGCTAAATATGTTCGGTTTTGATTAAAAATGCCAACGCGATGGTTTGCTGGATCCGCCACATAAAGATTATTTTTACTGTCTAGGATCAGAGCAACCGGGTTATAAAGCTGATTGCTGTCTCTTCCCACATTTCCACGCTCGTCGGATTGATTTCCATTAACATCAAACTTAACCAACCTGCCGTATTCACCTACATAAACATTTTCCTGAGGGTCAACTGTAATTGAAAATAGGCTACGGGTTTTAGTAGTAGGATTGGCAGGAGGTTTGACCTCATCTTCTCGTAGTGGAGCTTTAGAACCGGAAGTAGCATAGATTTTATAACTAACCGTTGAGGCATTAGCCGAAGTATTGGCTATATAAATTTTACTATTACATACTGCAATTGCGGTTTGGATAGGTCGGTTCTCTTTTGGCACAAAACTATCCACAAAATTTCCTTGCGAATTATATTCCCAGACCAGATAGGAATTGACGTAGGTTGGTTGTTTTAGGATAAAGAGGTTTTCCTGACCGTCTACAGCCAAACCCAGATTTGGTGCTCCGCTATCCGCTTTACCGGTTTGTTTCTCTTTAAGCTCCACCGTTTGCCATTCACCGCTACTAAGCAACTTGCTAATTTTACTACCGCTAGGAGGAAGACTATAAAGAATGATACGATCTTTGCTATTGGAATTGTCAGTACGAAGCACACCTGCGATAGCCTGACTACCACCTTCCATATACCAGAAATTAACCAACTTTAGATCAGGGTTGTATTTGCTGATTCGACCGTTGGAGCGATCATTGACGTAAATATAACCCTGACCATCCACAAAAATAGAGTTGGGTTGGCTCAGAAAAGTACTTCTTCGTCCTGTTTTCCATAAAAACTTGATTCCCACTTTAGGGTTCTTAAGTTCATTACCCAATAAGCCACCTAATATTTCGTTAGGCGCAGTATTTTCAGGATGATATTCGAGCCTGGCATAGGTAAACCACTGCATACGATAGTAGGTGTTATCATCCGGGTTATATTCCAACCGCTCGGCACTAATGGGCAGACCAAAGCGCTTCTCACCATCGTTGTAGAGCTCCCAATACTTTAAGAACGGATCTCTCAACGGAAAGCCATTGATAATTTTTTGCCGATCTTTACTTAAGAAGGGGTCTTGTTCTAAGTCAAAGCTTTTAAAGTCGGGGTCAACTTCCAGAGCTTCGGAACGCATTTCTTTACCTATCTCAGCACGATAGATATTAGCCCGACCATTTTGGTTTTGCCCCCTAATTTCAAAGCGACTACGTTGAAACCACTGCATTTCATGGTTCTGATGATCGTCCAAACTGGAATCAAAAGCCGGTTTGGTAATTGGATATCCAAAAACTTCAAGCCTACCGTTGTTTTCCCAGAAACAAAGATAATCACCAGAAAGTCCTTCCGTTCCAGCACCTTTGAAAGATTCGGTTCGATTGAGGCAATCAGGTGCTGGTTGGGCCAGAACTGGGCTATCAAGGTTAAGCAACATCAGCGTACACAAGAACAGGCTGATCTGTAGTGTACTCATATACGAACTTAACTGTCTAGGCTTTTTAAATGCATCCTTTTTCATCGCAAGTTACTCCTCATCTCATGGTTCTCTACATTTCAAAAGCAGTATTTTGAAATGATTCTTACAGTCCACAAAGATTGTGGAACTAGTAAGTGGGCCTAGGAAATTTGATAAACGGATTATAAGTGAAAACTAAATCAATTATACAACAAACCCCCATTTAGTAATACCAATTCATTTTATCAAATCTGATTTCAAAATGCCTAAATAGCATGTTTAAAATTGTATTACTAAAATATTTTTCCATTTTAACTTAATTTAAGCCCATTTTACTCTATTGGGATACACTCAAATAAGCCTATCCCTAGACCCTAACTCCAAAACATTTTAGCTTGAATTGCGCGTTACTTGGTTTAGCTTGAACGCGGTTTCAACCACCGCACTTTAGACATTTGAACCATTATGAACTGTAACCACGGTAGCCCACCTAGCTCCACACCTGCCAATTCTGCTGGACTTTTACCGCACC
>Ga0194047_10001297_pt1 | contig 15456 bp, 16 predicted proteins | sample JunL225m_MetaG_2_FD_160070 | JGI IMG/M metagenome (GOLD analysis project Ga0194047, IMG submission 160070) | Anoxic zone freshwater microbial communities from boreal shield lake in IISD Experimental Lakes Area, Ontario, Canada - Jun2016-L221-5m | ecosystem: Environmental > Aquatic > Freshwater... | reverse complement strand
ATTCCCACCGGCCCCGACATAAACGCAACAGGAATAAATACAGCTGCCATCACAAGAGTGATTGCGATAATCGCCCCGCTTATTTCCGACATAGCCAATTCAGTTGCTGCTTTCGCATTCAGATGTTTTTCCTCCATTTTAGCATGCACCGCTTCCACCACCACAATGGCATTATCCACCACAATACCAATGGCAAGTACTAATGCAAATAGGGTAATCAGATTAAGTGTAATACCAAACATTTGCATAAAAGCAAAAGTACCCACAAGCGACACAGGCACAGCAATAGCAGGAATAAGAGTAGAACGCCAATCTCCAAGGAAAATAAATACTACAAGACCAACCAAAAGGAATGCTTCGAGAAGAGTATGAAGCACTTTTTCGATGGAAGCGTCCAGAAATTTTGAAACATCATATCCTATTTCATAATCCATACCTTTTGGAAAAGAAGCTGCTTTAATCTCTTCCATTCTTTGCTTAATGTTTTTTATTACTAGGCTTGCGTTACTACCATACGATTGTTTAATCATAATTGCTGCTGACGTTTTTCCATTCAGCTTTGAGTACAAATCGTAATAAGAACTTCCAAACTCCACATCAGCCACATCCTTTAGCCTTAGTATTTCTCCATTTGCATTCGATCTTAAAATTACATTCTCATACCCTTCTTTGGTAGTAAATCTACCAGGGTATTTTAAAACATATTCAAATGCTTGTGATTTTTTTCCTGAACTTTCACCAGTTCTTCCGGGTGATGCTTCCAGACTTTGTTCGTTTAAAGAGGTTAGTACCTCGTCAGCCGAAATTTTATAAGCCAGCATTTTATCAGGTTTCAACCAAATTCTCATCGAATACTCTCTATTTCCAAGAATATCGGCAAAGCCCACACCATCTATTTTTTTTAATTCTGAAAGAATATTTATATCCGCAAAATTGTATAGAAACTTATCATCAAGAGTAGAATCTTTGCTGTATAAATTTAAATACATTAGCATGTTGGATTCCTCTCTTGTAATCTTTACGCCTTCTCTCACTACTATTGGAGGCAGTTTATTAACAACACTAGCCACTCTGTTTTGAACATTTACTGATGCAATATTAGGATCTGTGCCCAATTCGAAAATTATTGAAATAGTACACTCCCCATCATTTCCTGCATCCGAGTCAATGTATTTAATACCTGGAACTCCATTGATTGCTCGTTCCAAAGGAATAACAACAGATTTTATTAATAATTCCGCATTAGCTCCCGGATAATCTGCAGTAACATTTACTTTGGGTGGAGATATGGAAGGGAACTGTGTTACGGGAAGTTGCACCATTGCAATAGCACCTAACAACAAAATGATAAGTGAAATAACAATAGATAAAACAGGCCTATGAATAAATTTCTGAAACATATTATTTAAGTTATAAAACTACTATTGTTTAATGAGTTGTAAATTTTTAATAACCTCAGCTGCAGGAATGAATTTTGTTTTAAGCTTGTCATCATCTTTTACATTTTGAATTCCATCCAATAATATTTTGTCGTTTGCAGTAAGTCCTGATTGGATGATGTAAAGGTTAGATAATCTTTGCTTAATGGTTATATTTCTTGATTTTACAACATTGTTTTGGTCAACGATGTAAGCATATACCTTATCCTGAATTTCAAATGTTGCTTTTTGAGGTATGATGAGTCCTTTCGATATGGGAACTCTCAATCGTATTCTACCAGTTTCACCATGTTTCAAAAGCAAATCGGGATTAGGGAATTTTGCCCTGAAAGCAATGTTTCCAGTAGTGTTGTCAAATTCACTTTCTATTGTTTCAATCGTTCCTTTATACTTATGCTCTTGCCCGTTTGCCAAAACCAAGGTTGCAATGTTTTGTTCATCATCTTTTGCCCTTGATTTATAATCAAGATATTCCATTTCCGAAATATTAAAATACGCATATACATCATTGTTGTTCGAAATGGAGGTTAATAGCGTTCCTTCATCAATCAAGCTACCTGCCTTAAATTTTGTTCTGTCAATTATTCCATTAAAAGGAGCTTTAATTTCGCAATAGGAAAGATTGAGTTCCGCAAGTTCTACTTCAGCATTTTGCTGATCAAGTTTAGCTTGTGCCAACGAAAGTTCTGTTTGTGAAACTATATTTTTATCGGCTAGTGTTTTTGCATTTTTCAATTCTAACTCTGCAGCTTTTGCCTCTGCTTTCGCCTTGAGCAACTCAGCTTGAAATTCTATCGGGCGAATATTAAATAGCACCTGACCTGCACTAACATATTGTCCCTCGTCAACATTAATTTTTTCGAGGTACCCTTTTACCATTGCATGTATTTCCACATTCTGTAAAGATTGAATTTGGGCAACATACTCTTTGGTAAATGAGGTATCCATTACCATTGGGCTTGTAACTGTATAAATACCTTCTTGGCTTTTTTCTTCTACTTTTGAATTGCAGGCAGTAAATCCAATTAAGGAAATAAGACTAATCAGAGAAATTGTTTTATTCATTGCGATTAATTGTATTTTGTATAAAAATTATTTTTCCAGTTCCGGTTTATTTCTTTCACATTTGCTTTAGTACTATCAACATTGTACTTGACTGCAACGAAACTCAAACTTTTATTCATAAAGCTCTGATCGGTTTTGGCTTTATCTAGATGAATTGCTTCCAACCGAAACAAGCCTCTGCCTGATTGAACCTGCATAAATGCTGGAATGAGCAGTATAAGAATACTGAATCTCATAAATAAATTTATTAGAAACGTGAAATTAAATTATTAAAAACTAAGTTGGAGTGTTTGAAAAGAGAAAAAAGTTTCTCAGATAAGAAAAACCTGAAGGTAACTCGGGGAATGATGAAGATCAGAAAAATTAAAATTCTGCTGATTAGAATTAATGATTACAACAGAAATTGCTGTTTTAAAATGAGCACTAAACTCTTCGAATGAAATAAATTTACTTACTGGAGCACTGGTATTACTCTCGTCTGATTCATCAAAATCAAACTCCGCTATTTCATCAATATTAATATCGGAAGCATTTGTTTCATCGTCAGAAAGTGGACTTTGGGCAATGTCGTATTCAGTAAATGGTAAGCAATACATTGTTGTAATACCCTTGCTGGGCAAAGCGCTCAGCAAAAAGAAACAAGCAACAATAACAAATCTGAAAAATTTCATACTTAGGCTCAACAGAAAAATACGTGCCAAAAGTATCCTTAATTGCAGCGAAACGCTTTATTTTAGGATAATTTAACAGAGTTAAAGATATTTTAACTTCGTGCAATTTCATTTATTAAACAGTTTACTTCGTCATACTTTTAAATAACTAAATTTTTATGGTAAATTGTAAATTACATCAATTAGGTTTCTTGTGCCATGAAAATGATTGGTAAGGATATGATATGGATAAAGTACTCACTCTTGAACTTGTTTTATTAGGGAAAAAAATAGAAAAGCAGGTTTTTAAGGTAGTACCGAAACTTTCTACGGTGGCGCAGAAATTTTCTGCGGTAGCACAGAAATTTTCTGCGTTAGCGCCAGAGCTTTCTAAGGTGGTGCTGAAAAGTTCTACGGTGGTGCCGAAACTTTCGGTACCACCGTAGAAACCTTACTTTTTGCCATTTTTCAGTATCTTTTTAATGTGCAAAAAGCTATCTTATTGTCGCAATTTCATTCATTTATGATACAGCAGAACTGAATTCAGCCTTATAGTATTTCAGGAAATAGGGGAATACCAAGATTGGAAGTTATCCAGACTTGTTTTTATAAAAAACAGGATTATTCATGGTATAATTGATAAAAACAGCCTCTTGGGCTAAAATAGAAACTTAATGATTAGGCCAGAATTTCAATTACCCTGCTCATGTTCGGCCCCGGCTGTTACTCTAAATATATGGAGAATGTATGGAAACAATGCATCCATCGATTCGTAGGCTCCCTTTGTTGAACCGGGTAAAGTCAAAATAAGCGTACTGCCCTTCATGCCTGCTATTCCTCTCGAAAGCATGGAAAAAGGTGTTCGGTTTTGTCCATAATTTCGGGCAGCTTCCATTATTCCCGGAACTTCTTTATCTAACAAAGGTTTAATTGCCTCCGGGGTATTATCTCGTGGCGAAAGCCCCGTGCCTCCGGTCAAAATAATCAGGTCTGTTTTTTCTGAATGAAGTTTCAAAACGGTTTTTTGAATAAATTCTTTATCATCGGGAATAATAATATAATTCGCAACCGACACATTACACTTTTCAAGTTTCTGAATAATTGCCTTTCCAGCTTTATCTGTTTTTTTGCCGGCAGCAATACTATCGGAGCAAACTATAACAGCGGCTTTTAAATCTTTACGGAAATTGTCAAGGAAATCGGATTTGCCACCTTTTTTCTCCAGCAGTTTTATGGAGCAAATTTCTATTCCTTTATCAATAGGCTTCAGCATATCGTAAACAGTAAGGGCAACCACAGAAGCACCATGCATAGCTTCAACTTCCACTCCCGTTTTGTAAATAGTGTGCACTTCGGTTTCAATAGTAATTTCAAGTCCGTTCACAGCAAATCGAACAGATGTGAATTCTACCGGCATGGGATGACAATCCGGAATCATATCGCTGGTGCGCTTAACGGCAAACAAGCCCGCTGTTTTGGCCATTTCAAAAACATCTCCTTTTGGTACAGTTTTGTTGAGCACCGCATCCATTGTTTCTTGTTTACTAACCTTTACAATAGCCTGTGCTGTGGCTGTTCTAAGTGTGTTCGATTTATAGGTTATGTCTATCATCTCGTATTGTTATCAATTACCATTATTTAATTCTTTCCAGGTGTAGGTTTCGTCTTCAAAAATTTCTTTTCCCCAAACCGGTGCCAATGCCTTTATTTGCTCTGTTATTTCGCGACATGCATCAAAAGCATCTTTACGATGTTTGGTCGAAACGAAAACAAACAAACAAATTTCTCCTGCTTTTACCATCCCTGTGCTGTGATAAATATGCATACATACCAAATTATATTTGGCAAATGCTGCTTCGCGAATGGCATGAAATTTTTCTTCTGCCATTTCACTGTATGCTGAATACTCAATAGCAACAACAGTTTTTCCGCTAATTAAATCATTACGCACCTGCCCGAGAAAAATATCATGTGCTCCAATGTTTGTTTTACTACTATGCTTTTGTATGCTGTCGGCTATAAAAGCTGCGGTTATAGGGCCTTCAACCAACACTGTATGTTTCTTTTTTTCTTTCATTATTAATTATTGATTTATCATTTTCCAATTCTCAATGCCTTCGACTAAACTACATACATCGCATTGAGGAAACGCTTCATTAAGCATACTCACAGCGGTGGCGCTGCGTTTACCTGATTTACAAAATATCACAATCTTATTTTCTGTTGATATACCTGACATAGATTTCTGAAATTCATTTAAGGGGATATTGACATAATCAAATTCTGTTATCAGTGGGTGTTCGCCCTTTTCTCTCACATCTATAATCATCACTTTTTCATTTTTTCTCATACTGTCAAATTGGTCAACAGTAATTTCTTTAACATTCGAACATGCCCCGCAAAACCAATCGTAATCAAAGTTCAAAAATTCTGCTTCATCTTTTGGATAATTATTTGTCGCTATAGTGCTCGGATAAATTTCGAAATCATGAAAGGAATTATGTAACGAATTATAAGAAATAATTTTGTTGCAAAGCGGTTTGCCAACTCCTGAAATAATTTTAATAATCTCCGTGGCCTGCATTACACCAATAATTCCGGGCAATACACCAAGCACCCCCGCTTCTTTACAACTCATTACAGATGTTGCTTCGGGTGGTTCAGGAAACATATCGCGGTAATTGGTTTTTATTCCTGATTGTTTATCCGCCATATTGAAAACTCCCACCTGTCCTTCGAAACGCAGAACAGCACCATATATCAAAGGTTTGTTTAATATCACACAAGCATCGTTAATCAAGTAACGCGATGAAAAATTATCTGTTCCATCCATTATAATGTCATAGAACGGAAATAATTCCAACGCTTTTTCTTTTGTAAGTTTAAAGGTATAAGGTACAACATTTATTTCGGGATTCGAATCGTTAAGTTTAAAAGCGGCTACTAATGCTTTGGGCTTACCAATATCTTTCATCGAATAAAGTGTCTGACGTTGCAGATTAGATAAGTCGACTAAATCAAAATCGACAATTCCTATCGTACCAATACCTGCAGCTGCTAAATATTGAAGTGCCGGACAGCCCAAACCGCCCGAACCAATAACTAACACTTTCGCCTGCTTCAGTTTTACTTGTGCCGACTCTCCGAATTCTTTCAGAATTATTTGCCTATGATATCTGTTATTCTCTGCCATTCTTTTTTACTTTATTATCCACCCGAAAATGGCGGAAGCAGAGCCACTGTATCTTTATCCGTTAACATTGTATTTTCAAAAACAACCTTCCGATTCACAGCAACAGAATATTTTGATAATGCCAACTCCGGAAACTGAGTAGTAAGTTTGATGATGAGTTGCTGTGTATCGTTCACGTGAGCAATTTTCATTTCTGAGCATTTGGTTATGTCGGATAGTTGCCCGAACACAAGTAAATTAATTTCCATTGGTGTCTACTTTTTGTGCGTTTATAAAATCATCTTTTGTATTGATATTTGTGAACATTGCGTTAGTAAACACTGGGTGTTTATCAGTAACTAACTTCTGCAATGAAAAATGAGAAATAATATCCGATAGTTTCAAGACGTTTTGTTGCACTAGTTGCTCCCATTGCAAAAAACAATCTTTCGAGTAAACTCCAAACAATGGTTCAAGATTATTTTTATGAAATGGCAAAGTAATTTGAGTATTCAAAGAGTTCTTTATTATGTGTTTTATTGCTTCTGTATTTACGAAAGGCATATCGCAACTAACAACAAATATTTTTGAAGAACTGCAATGTTGAAGTGCCGCGTGTATCCCTCCGGCCGGCCCTTTATCTTTTATCACATCACTTATCACATCAGTCTTCATTTCTGAAAAACTCAAATTATTCGAAATAACAATTATTTCGTCCACTGCCGGGCTTAACTTTTCGATTACATGCTGAATTAAAGTTTTACCCCTAAATGCAAGAAAAGCCTTATCAGTTCCCATACGCAGGCTTTTCCCTCCCGCAAGAATGTAACCGTTCACAGGATCTCGTTTTCTATTCATTGTTTACGTAATAATTAATTTCACACAAGCTATTACAAGAACGAGTGCCAGTATTTTTGACAACAAATTACTTTCAAATTTTTTGGCTCCGAAATATGAACCAGCCAATCCTCCCACAAATGCAATTATAAGCATCATTCCTATTTCAGGTTTATAATCAAATCCCTTAATAAATAAACCAGCCAAACCAGCTAGTGAATTAACAAAAATAAACAATGCCGACACTGCTGCTGTTTGTTTCATGTCAGCCCAGTGCAACAACAAAATCAATGGACTTAATATTATACCTCCGCCAATCCCAATCATACCAGACAAAAGACCTATAAAGGCTCCTATCAGAATTGAGATTAAAATGTTTTGTTTCAATTCGAAATTATTAATTTTAATTTTTACTCCTAAAAGTTTTATTACAGAAAAGAGCAATAATACAGCAAGTGTTTTTTTGTAGAATCCAGCATTTACAGTTATAAGTCCGCCAATAAAAGCGGCAGGAATTGAAGCTACAGCAAATGGCAAAAACAAACTCCATCTGAAATGACCGTTGCGGTAATATTGAATAAAAGCTATCAACGAAACAGCAATATTTATTATCAATGCAGCAGGTTTCATGGTGTCAGGCGAAAATGAAAAGAAAGTCATCAATGCCAGATAGCCGCTGGCTCCTCCATGTCCTACAGATGCATAAAGAAATGCAATGATTAATAGCAATGAATAAAAAAGCAGCAGAGTGGTTGTCATTAATGTTTCTGATTAAGTTCTTTTGAAAATAACAACAGGAATTTTTGAAACTCGTTTTCCATTTTTTGAAATTGTTTTAATAGATTCTCTCCTTCTTGTGTCAGAATAGTTCCTCCGCCTTTATTTCCACCTATCGATTTTATAACAATTTCTTTTTCCGATGTGCGGTTCATATCATCAATCATTGCCCAGGCTTGTCTGTACGATATTTCAACAGATTGCGCAGCTTTCGAAATCGAACCATGTTCTTTTATTTTCTCTAACAATCTTGCTCTGCCTTTTCCAATATGAAGCTTGTCCACTTCCATCCACAATTTTCCTTTTATTTCATATTTATTCATCTAATATTGATTTAAAATATGAATTTCAACTAATGACCCTTCCTTAACTTCTGTCACCTCTTCATCTATTTGGATAATACAATCTGCACTAGCAAAAGAACTCATCTGAAATGACTCTTGCACCAAGAACGGAAACACTTGTGACCCCTTTATTTTTCCCTGAAGAAAATAAGTTAGTCCTTCCTTTTTGCTATAAGTACTAGCTAACGGGAGAATCAGCTTATCACTTTTTTGTGGTATATGTCCTGTCATTTTCATAATTGACGGAAAAATATATTCATGGTAGCAAGTCAACAATGCTGAAGGATTGCCTGGCAATCCAAACACCAAAGTATTATTCTTTTTTCCGAAATAAATAGGCTTTCCGGGCTTTTGCTTCACTTTGTGAAATATGCATTTTACACCGCAGTTATCAAATGCCTTTGCAACAAAATCGTAATCGCCAACGGAAACTCCACCCGAAACAATTATTATATCGCAAAGAAGCAAATTTGTTTCAATTACATTAGTTATTTCTGCCTCATTATCGTCCGCAGTTATCATTGTAACTGGCTCACAATTGATTTCTCTTAATGCAGCATTCAAAGTATATGAATTGCATTCATATACTTTGCCCGCTTTTAATAGTTGTCCGGGTGGGGTAAGTTCTTTTCCTGTGGTGATGATACATATTTTAGGATATCTGTAAACAGAAACTTTCTCAACACCTAATCCTGCTAAATAGCCCGCAACCCCTGCCGTAATTTTAGTTCCAGCTGTTACTGCAATACTTCCTTTTGCAGTTTGTGCACCTTGCAGTCTAACATTTTTCCCTTCGGTTATCAATTCATCATTAATATAAACCTTGTTTTGAATTACTTTTACTTTCTCCTGCATAACCACAGTATCGCATCCTTCTGGGACAGGAGCTCCGGTAAATATTCTAACGGCAGTATTAGGCAAAAGTTTTCTTTCGCTAAACACTCCTGCAGGAATCTCATCAATTATTTCAAGAGGGATTTGATGATTCCAATCAGAATATCTGAATCCATACCCATCCATGGATGATTGATTAAACGGAGGCATATCTGTGTTTGAATAAATGTCTGATGTGATAATCTTTCCGGTAGCTTCGTATAATAAGACCTCCGTTGGTTCCAGTACAAGACTGTTTTCCTCTGTCAGACTTTTGGCTTCATTTACGGATATCATTTTCTTCGATAGGTTTAAATAGTAATAACGATGTATAAAAAAATTTATCCCCCGAGGTTAATCATACTTTTTTCGCGAGTCTCAGTATTCAGTTTACCCCAATTTTCATTTTCATTGTTACCACCAAGCATTGCTTTTTTATTCATTACACATTGCTGAATCAGTGATTCAATATTCATTCCGTTGAGTAAGGGCGTTAATAAGTCCATTTCTTGTTTTGCATACAAACAGTTGTACATCTTACCGTCCGAAGTAAGTCGCATCCGGTTGCATCCTGAACAAAAGGGCTCGCTCATAGTGCTGATAACAGCAAAGGTGCCTTTGTGTTTTGGTACAAAATATTTTTTTGCTGTATCGTTCTTTTCGTTCAGTAATTTTATTATCTCATACTTTGATGAAATCAAATCCAACAATTGTTGATGAGAAAACATTTTTTCACTGCTCCATTCGTTTCCCGAAAAAGGCATATATTCAATAAACCGAATATGAACAGGAGTGTTTTTGGTCCATTCAATAAAATTGAGCACCTCATCATCGTTAATTCCCTTCATCACTACAACATTCACCTTTACATGATAATCATCCTGTAGTAGCAAATTGATATTCGCTAACGCTCTGTCATACTCATTTCGTCTGGTTATGGAAAAGTACCTTTTTTTACTCAAAGTATCCAAACTAACGTTAACCGAACGTATGCCGGCTGCCTTAAAAGTGCTCAAATACTCATCTACTAAAACTCCATTAGTAGTTATAGTAAGTTCAACAGGATATTTTGAAAGCCTTGTAATAATGTCCTTAGTATCTTTTCTAACTAGTGGTTCTCCTCCGGTGAGTCGTATTTTGTTTACTCCGAGCCTCACAAAAACAGATGCCATAGTTTCTATTTCATCAGCTGTCATTATTGGCGACTTGCCCTTGCTCCCTTGCTGTATGTTTTCCACTGTGCAATATGTGCATCTTAAATTACACTTATCGGTAAGCGAAATTCGGAGATAATCATGTTGCCTGTTAAAGCTGTCTAATAACATTTAGAGAAATGTGTTAATTATAATTTTTACAATTTTACAAAAATAAAACCAGTTGAATCAGTATTGTCATATAATCAGAAAAAAAATACCCGGAGCAAACTGTGTTGACTCCGGGTATTTGTAATTCATTTTTTCGAACTAATACATTCGACAAAACAGCATTGCTTACTTATTTTTTAAGAGTTTTGATGTAAGCAACTACCTGCCAACGCTCAGTTTCACTTAATTTTTCGTTGAATGATGGCATTGGTTTTCTTCCTTCTGTGATTTTCCAGAAAAGAGCTCCTTCGCTTAAACCTTGAACTTCTGCAGAAGTAAAATCTCCACATGAAATATCAATTTTTTCTGCTTTAGGACCATCGCCTTGACCTTTCACACCATGACAAGATTTACATTGTTGACCCCAAATATCCTTTCCTGCTTTAAGTGTGGCTTCATCACTTTTAACAGCACTTTTCTTTTTGGCATCCGCGTCAGGAACTTTCCATTCTTTTCCTTTTGGTTTATCTTGTGCAATTACGCTACCAATTGATAAGGTTACCATAAACATTCCTGCGCCCAATATTAGAGCCGCTTTACTGATTTTTTTCATACGATTTGTTTTTTTAATTGTTAATTGTTATTTATTTATTGTTACTACTTACTTTTTAATTTTGTTATTTTATTGACTACACAAACTCAAAAAAGATTGTGAAATACTTTTGTTTCTTCTTCTAATTTTCGAAACTCGATTAATTTTATTCAATGTTACAACTATTATGCCAATGAAATCAATTTTTCTATACTCTTTGAAAATTCAATTATTTCATCGCATCTTTTGTTTATCTTGCCTTAAGGCATCTTTCCAAACTTCTTTACCCTAGTGAGCAAATATATCAAATATATTATTGTACCCCAAATAACAGTTATTATTACTAATGATGAAATTACTAATAATAGAGGGGCGTTGTCTCCCTGAGACCATAATGTTCTTCCACGTGCCTCATTAACTTTTGGAAGGATATTCCATGGAACATCTTTTGTTATTTCTAACGTTCCAAAAGTTTCGTGATCTTCTAATCTTGCAGCAATAGTTAAAGTACCATTAGCGTTTCCCGGAACATCAAGGGGGAGTTCTCCAGAAACATTACCGTTCTCATCAGTTGAAGGTGCATTTGGCCCGAACGGAAGGAAATTGAAAGCTCTTTTTATACAAAGTTTAAGTTCTCCTTCCTTTACTGGGACATATTCCTTACCTTTCCACTCCATCAGACAAGCTGTTGCAGTTTTGATAGAATCCTTTCCATTATATTCAATAGTCAATTTTGCATCAGAAACTGTAACTTCCTTTTCTGCATCTTGATACAAAGAATCTGATTCTAACTTAGCAATGAATGTAAACTCATGCATTCCTGAGGTCACTTTATTGAAATTGTCAGGAAACTCGAATTCCCCTTCTCCCTCTCTATTGATATATGCTTTGCTGATTAAACCTGTTCCATTAGAAGGATCATATTTTTTTACTTCACCGAAATAAAGCCTAACTGGAGATGCAAGATTTTCAACAGATATAGTTTTTCCGTCCTCCATTTTAGTTAAATTTACTTTCACACTCCTAATTCCATTAGATAAAATGGGACTCAGTCTCATTTTAAAAGCAAGTTTTGAAGTTGCTTGTTTTGCTTCTTGAGACACAGCAACATTGAAACTAAGGGCAAAAGCACCTAATAAAAGCGAAACAAGAATAGACCTGAAACGCGAGATTATTCTGATTGATTTTTTTTGATTATTTTTCATTTCCTTCGTGTAAATGTGTGTAAATAATATCATGAGACACTCCTTTTTCTTCTGCAACTTCCCACACTGAGATTATCGGGAAAAATCTAACAAATAGTGTGATAAGTAAAAGTGCACCGGCTAATGAACCTCCCGTTATTGCCCATTCCTGAAACGTAGGAGAATAATGTTTCCATGCTTCCGGAATTTCCTGCACCGGCAAAAAAGACATAGTAGGGATTACAATCAGATAGCGTTTGAACCACGCACCAACAATTACAAAAACTGCCATTATAAACATTGGTAATGGTTTTCTCCCTTTTTTAAACATAAGAACCAAAATAGGAAGAACCATACCAAAAAACTGTACTGACCAGAACATTGGAGCATAATACCCTGTAAATAATTCGTTCAGGTGACCAGCTTCTTCTCCTTTCATTTTGTATGCCGGAATAAGATACTCGTTAATTGAGAAGTATGCATAAACTAGTGCAAGAAGTGCTAATAGTCTACCCATCTTATCAAAATGCATATCAGTAAGATATTTTTTATACGAAGGATTGAATTGTCTTAGGATATACATCCCCGCCACAACTCCTCCGGAACCAACCAAAAATGCCCCTGATACAAAATATGCTCCAAAGTTGGTACTATCCCATCCAGGTCTGTAGGTACTTGCAAATAGCCAAGATGTTACGGTATGTATACAAAGAGCCACCGGAATAATAATTATTGATAAAATGGTAATTGCTTTTTTAACTACAGCATATTGTTGAGGACTGTATTTCCATCCCAATGATAGAATTTGATACATCTTATGTTGCCATTTTGGTATTCCTTTTAAACGGTCTCTGCAAAATGCGATACCAGGAAGAAGTGGGAAATACAACAGCAGAAAACTAAGCGTCATATAAGTAGATACAACCATAACATCCCAAATAATTGGTGATTGAATTCTCCCGTGAAGTGCCATATTTATCATCCTGTCTGGTCGCCCCATATCTACAATGATAATTAATCCAGCAAAAACAATTGCAGATACAGCAATTACTTCAGATATTCTAGATAATGGTGCTCTCCACTCAACTTTTAACAGATATAATACCGCAGTTATTAATGATCCTACCAAACTGATGGCAACGAAAAATACAAAATTGGAAATATAGATTCCCCAAAACACAAAATCCCTCATACCTGTAATTGACAAACCATTTCTTATTTGATTGATATAGCAATAAATACCTGTCAAAAGCATGATCACAAGCAGCGCAGTCCATGAATTACCAACTATGCCGAATTTTTTTGGCAACATATCCTCGTTTAACTCATGCAATAAATCAATTGCTTCAGTTTCCGTCAATTCTTTTCTTTCTTTATTTTCCATTGTCAACTATAATTTATTTTTAATAATGCTTCCCTTAATCGTCAGCTAATTTCTAATGCACTCCTAAATTTTTACAATTTGAAATGAGATTCTATCCTTTTTTTTCTTTATCTTCATTACTTTCACCAGGAAGTGGATCTTGGAAAGGGAACAGACGTTTTACAGCTGGAAGATAATATACACTTGGTTCGGTACCTAGTATCTCGTTCAATCTGTAGCCTCCTTTATCTTTTATTAGTTTGCTAAAACGGACAGTTTCTGCACCGTTTGAAACTGTATCTTCGTTAAGATCTCCCATAAAAAAGACTCCATTTGGACAGGCTGTTACGCAATGTGGAAGTTTCCCTTGTTTTAGCATATCTGGGCAAAAGTCACATTTTTCAACCGTTCCTTTCTTTTGCGGGAAACCTGTTTCAGGAGAGTATACTACGCCTGTTGTCTCATTTAACAATTGTGGCTCTTCCCAATTAAATGATCGGGTTGAATAAGGACAGGCAGCCATACAGAATCGACAACCGATGCAGCGAGTGTTATCCACAAGCACAATACCATCCTCTCTTTTAAAAGTAGCACTTACCGGACAAACTTTTACACATGGTGGTTTGTCGCAATGCATACAAGGCTTAGGCATCCAATAAGGGGCCGTGTGTTCTCCTTCTTGCATTTTGAAAACTTTCAACCATACATTCATACCGGAAAGGTGATGGTACCTTTGGCAAGAATGCTGACATTTTAGTTCATGACCACAACGTGACAAGTCAATTACCATAACAAACTTCTTTCCTGGAATTCCTTGTCTAGCTCCTTCAGGGGTAGCCGGAGAGCAACAAGATTGAGCTGCCTTACAATGGGCATCGTCCACTTCTATAACTTTTCCGTCAGTGGTCATTACTTTTACTTTCTTCCCTGCATCTTTATCTTTATCCTGTGAAAGAACTTTTTGTAAACCACCACCGACTACTGTGAGTCCGGCAGCAAGAAATCCGTATTTCAGAAACTTTCTGCGGTCTGATTGGTTATCTTCGTTATTCATGATATTATTTTTTATTATTGATATAATGTTATTTATGCTTGTCTAAGCGTCTTATCGGAAGCAAAAGTATACGCTTAAAACTATACAATTTATGACATTTGTCATACATACTGCTGTTTTGAGGCTTGAGACGACTAATAGATTAAGTGAGTATAGCAATAAACTAATACAAAAATGGAGAGGGGAATTTAGAAGAAATGTCTCTGTTTATAGGGAATACAGAGGTCAATGTTTAATACCAAATTGGTGAGCCGTGGGTTGGTGTTAAACTTATAAAAACCCACAATTGATATAAATCAAGAGCCCAAAAGTTGTTAAGAAAACAGAGCTTTCGGGAGTCTTAATTATATCAATTGTGGGTTTTGGATAATTACTTAAAGTAATTATTTTTTCAGCGTTCTGATATACGCTACTACTTGCCAGCGTTCAGTATCGCTTAGTTTTTCTTTGAAAGATGGCATTGGTTTTCTTCCCTCAGTAGTTTTATAGAAAAGCGCACCATCAGATAAATCCTGAATTTCTTTTGATGAAAAATCACCACAAGAAATGTCAATTTTTTCTGCTTTAGGACCATCTCCTAATCCTTTTGCACCATGACACGATTTGCATTGAACATTCCAAACATCTTTACCTGCTTTAATGGTTGCTTCGTCATCATTCTTTACAGCACTTTTCTTTTTTGCGTCAGCATCGGCCACTTTCCATTCTTTCCCTTTAGGCTTTGCCTGTGCTTTGGCGGTACCAAAAGACATAGCAACTAAGAAAACACCTGCGCTCAGTAGTAGAGCAATTTGATTTACTT
>Ga0194047_10001296_pt1 | contig 15492 bp, 14 predicted proteins | sample JunL225m_MetaG_2_FD_160070 | JGI IMG/M metagenome (GOLD analysis project Ga0194047, IMG submission 160070) | Anoxic zone freshwater microbial communities from boreal shield lake in IISD Experimental Lakes Area, Ontario, Canada - Jun2016-L221-5m | ecosystem: Environmental > Aquatic > Freshwater... | reverse complement strand
AAATGCAGTTGGACAGGTGATGAGCAAGCCTGTGAGGGTGATTAGCGAAAGTCGAAATATGCTGGACTTGGCTGAGATATTTTGTAGTGATGGTCATCACCACATACCCGTAATTGATGATAATAGAAAGTTAGTGGGAATGATTACCCAATCTGACTTTGTAAAAGCGATTGACCAGTCTATTGGCATTAGATGAGCAGGTCTTAAATCCTAACTATCCCCAAACGCTCCAGTCTTTTGATTGAGGGGACGGCTCATTCCATTTGACTGGGTAATGCAGCGCTTTGCCAGGAGTTAATCGACTCCAGATAGCCGCTACTATTGCAAGAATCGAAACGCTTACTAAAACAACCACTATGAGATGGCCAAAGCCAGCATGCGCCTGAATCATAATCAGTGGATTAGCTCCAGCTGGAGGGTGCACAGTTCGGGTCAATAATAGGATGGATAAAGTAATTACCTCTGCCAGCAAGTAAACCCATAATGCGTCTTCAAAAAGTTGATAGCAAATCACTCCAATGAGAGCGCTAATTAAGTGACCACCAAACAAAGCTCGTGGTTGTGCCGCAGGAGTGCCAGTGAGACCAAATAAAAATATTGTTGAACCACCCAGCGAGGCAAGCAGTAATGGTGTTGTTGGTGGTTTAGTAGCAAGCAGGGCCAAGCCAAGTGCAACGACTGCCCCGACTGAAACCCATACCAAGCGTTTGACAATTTCTAACATGGTTTAGTGTAGACCAGCCATCGTAGATATTTGTGTAGCCTGTCTTAGGATTGACTTCGGACATCTGACTTGCCCAGAGAGTATTTGTTGGGTAATAGACGCTGTTGATATGACATCAATTTCTATAAATGGACTAGGATCTTCGAATCGCTCTTCTGGGCTGGTTACTTCATCTCCATTCGGAAATAAAAAATGCATTTTAGGTAATCGTTGTACGGAAGCAGTTGGTTCACCCTCGCTGCCCCTCATCAAAATTGCATTTGCTGAGCGAAGTTGAAAAAACTCTCGTAATTTTTCTGGATATTCAGGATGGGTGTAGTTAGAAACTTGCCAAGGATTCTGAAGAGTTGGATTAATGAGTTTTGCCAGTACATGACCAGTATTCCGTAAGCCTATCCTCTCTCTGACATCTAATAATTTTTGAAGCGCTGGGGAAATAACTTGGAGAGGACAAAAGATCGGCAGATTAGATGCTAAGAGGGATCCAAACTCTTCTTTAGTGTTGAGAGTTGGCCAGCCAAGGGATTTAAAAATTTCATGGCTCGTAACCCTGGTTTGGTCTTTTTCAACTCCCTGAACAAGAACGGTAAAACCATAACTAGAAAGGATACCCGCAAGAAGCGGCGTGAGGTTTGCTTGTTTTCTAGCTCCGTTATAGCTTGGTAAGACTACTGTTGGACGAGATCCAAGGTTGAGTAAATTTAGATGCGGCTGTAGGGCATCCATAAAGCCCATTAACTCTGATATGGACTCACCTTTGATGCGCATAGCAATACAAAATGCACCCAGCTCAAGATCGCTTACATTGCCCTCTAGAATTTGAGTGAATACTTCTTTAGCCTGATTACGATCAAGATCGCCAGCGCCTTTACTGCCTCGGCCAATGACCTTTAGGAATGATGTGATACCCATTACAGAATTATGCAGCTACTTCTAATTTATTGAGGAAGATAGCAATAATTTGCTTAACTTCGGGTTTGCAGGAGCCGCAATTAGTCCCACATTGCATTTCAGATTGAAGCGAGCTCATAGCTTCATCGAGGGAAGTGCCTGGCGGCATTTTACTTAAGCATTGCGTCATTGTGTCTGCAGAAACATTAAAGCAGTTACAAATTGCCTTTCCCTTGGGCTTAATTTCCACAGGAGGTTTGCTGACGGCCATCAATAGAGATCGACCGAGCATTTTCGCATCTAGGCCGCTTTCTAGGTACTCTCTTAACCAAGCAGTACTTGCTAGAGTATCAATGGGACCAGTGAGCATTGCAGATAGAACTTTCTCTTGAGCACGTACGAGCCGCACTATACCCCTGTGTTTATCGCTATAGCGCATTACCGGCTCTCCGGAGGCCTCATCTAACTTAAATTTTTGAATAACTTGTTTTAAAGCTTTTGCACCTGGAGATTCAGATTCTTCTAACGGATCAACGTGGTGGGCAGCTTTAAATGAAACTCCAATGAGATCTCCATCTTGCTCTCTACCAAACAGAACGCATTGAGCGGAATCAAATTTAGGCAGAAGGCTCCGTAGACTATTTTGGATGGAAAATACTTCGTCTTTTGGAAATAAGCCAAAGGCCACTAATTGCCAAGGAAGATTTGCTGGCAAAATCTTCACAGCTGCATGCTTTAACTCTGGCTGACCAGATATAGGGTCAATCATGTTACAAGTGAGTCCGTTGACTCCGCGGCCTGGTGTTTTACCAGCAGCGCCTGAAATAAATTCAGAACCCCAGTGCATAGCAATAAAGGCCTGTGAAGAGGCGATATCGTCCGAGACTTTGATTGGGAAGATCTCGCTACCTCTGCGGCTAGTGACATGAACTAAATCACCGTTTTCTAGATTCATCCTGCCAGCATCTTTGGATGATAGCTCTACACAAGGTTCGGGTGAGTGGCCATAAAGCGTCCCAATGGTTCCAGTCCTACTCATACCGTGCCATTGATCTCTGAGGCGTCCAGTATTTAAAGCAAATGGGTAGCGAGCGTCAACGGATTCTGCAGTTGATTTATAGGGTGCGGCAATAAAATGAGCTTTGTGATCTTTAGTAGGAAAGACACCATTTTCATAAAGTCGCTTTTTGCCAAAGTAAGATCCTTTTGGCATTGGCCATTGTTGTGGTCCGCGTTCCTCAAGAATTTGATAGCTCAGTCCAGTGATGTCGAGATCACGACCGGCAGTGCTCTCACGATGTTCATTCCAAATATCTTCTGGTCCTGCATAAGGGAAAAGCGTAGCAATTCCATCTTTTGTGTTTCTTGGAAGTAGCTCTTCTAGAGAACGCCCAATCTCTAAAGCAATCTGCCAATCATGTTTTGCAGATTCAAAGGGATCAATAGCGGGATTGACTTTGGAGATGCGACGCTCTGAATTGGTAACAGTACCTACTTTTTCTGCCCAGGTAGTGGCGGGTAATAAGACATCTGCATAGAGAGTGGTTGCTGTATGGGCATACGCTTCTTGCACTACAACAAATTCTGCTTTACTCAGTCCCTCATGAACTGCATTAAGATCAGGCATCGATTGTGCAGGGTTTGTACAGACAATCCAAATAGCCTTAAGCTTTTCAGTGCGCAAGGCTTCAAACATAGGAATCGCACTAAGCCCCGGTTTTTCGGGAACTGAGTGAACTCCCCATAGGTTGGCAACCTCTGCGCGGTGCTCTGGATTAGCAAGATCGCGGTGTGCAGATAATAGGTTGGCCAAACCTCCAACTTCTCGGCCACCCATTGCATTAGGTTGCCCGGTCAGTGAGAATGGACCTGCACCCGATTTACCAATTTGACCAGTAGCCAAATGTAGATTTACTAAAGCAGCATTCTTGGCAGTGCCTGATGCTGATTGATTTAATCCCTGGCAATACATCGATAGGGTTGCAGGTGAAGTGGCAAACCATTGTGCTGCTTGGAACAAGTCTTTTTCGTTGATGCCGCAGATCTGACTCACTGCCTTAGGTGTGAAGTCCCTTACTAGATCACGCAGAGCATCAAAACCTGCTGTGTAAGAGTTGATATAAGACTCATTAACCCATTTCTCCCAGAGCATGATGTAAAGCATCCCGTGGTAGAGGGCAACATCAGTGCCAGGCTGTATCTGAAGATAGAGATCGGCTTCTTTAGCAGTATCTGTTTTTCTAGGATCAACAACAATGACTTTGAGATCTGGATTATTTTTACGGGCATCTTCAAGGCGTCTATACAAAATCGGATGAGCAAAAGCTGTATTTGATCCTGTAATAAAAATTGTTGATGCTGAATCAATATCTTCATAGCAGCAGGGCGGAGCATCCATCCCCAAAGTTTGCTTGTAGCCAGCTACTGCGCTAGACATGCATAGGCGTGAATTGGTATCAATATTGTTTGAACCAATTAAACCCTTCATTAATTTATTAAAGACGTAGTAATCTTCTGTTAGCAATTGACCTGAGATATAAATACCAACGGACTCTGGGCCATGCTCTTTAATGATGTCGGCAAATTTTTGGGCAACAGTTTGAATTGCTTCAGGCCAGGAAATATCTATCGGATCTTCGCCTCTTACCTTGCGGATTGCTGGTGAACCTAGCCGAGCTTGTAGCTGAAGGCTTGGGTTTGCGGTGAGATGGAGGGTAGAGCCCTTACTGCAGAGTCTGCCAAAGTTTGCAGGGTGATCGGGGTCGCCACGAACTCCGGTGACCTCAATCTTCCCATTACTTGCAGCTGCAGTTTCAATAATGACGCCACAGCCAACACCACAATAGCAACAGGTGCTTTTAACTTCAGCCATGTGTGGTTTGCAATTCCTCATGCCTTAACCAAACCACGCCAGACTCAACTTTGACTGCAAAGGATTTGGCACAACCCTGATCTGGAGCCACGGCGCAGCCAGTAGAAAGATCTATATTCCAAGAGTGCAGTGGACAGGTTACGGATTTACCGTGAACAATGCCCTGTGAAAGAGGGCCACCCTTATGCGGGCACTTATCCAATATGGCAAATACTTCATCTTCGGAATTTCTAAAAATAGCAATTTGTCCTGCTGGTGCTTGAATAACCCGAGAACCCAGAATAGGAATCTCATCAACCGTTGTGATTTTCTGCCACTGATCAAGTTGAGTGGTACTAGACATTGCCAACCTCGACAATCGGAATAGTTTTAAATTGACGAATATCTACACCAGCACGCTCAAATTCCTTCCAAGGGTCTGGAGCATCCTTTAGATCAAATAAGAGTCTTTCATAAAGGGCTTTACGACTTTCTGCAACTTCGACTACCTTCTGCTTAATGTATTCCATGCCCACTCGTGCTAAATAGTGAACGGTGCGATCAAGATACCAAGCTTCTTCGCGGTATAACTGCAAGAAAGCACCTGAATACTCTCGCACTTCTTCATCTGTTTTGACTTTACAGAGAAATTCAGCAACTTCCGTCTTGATACCACCGTTGCCTCCAATATAGAGCTCCCAACCAGACTCAACGCCAATAATGCCAACGTCTTTAATGCCGGCTTCTGCGCAGTTTCTCGGGCAACCAGAAACGGCAAGCTTGACTTTATGAGGTGCGTACATGCCAAACAGCATACGCTCAAGCTCAACACCCATTTTCATGGAAGATTGGGTACCAAAGCGACAATGTTCATCGCCAACACATGTTTTTACTGTACGAATAGACTTACCGTAGGCATGACCTGATGGCATATCTAATTCCTTCCATACTGCTGGAAGATCACCCTTTTTGATGCCAAGTAAGTCGATGCGTTGACCGCCAGTTACTTTTACTGTTGGTACTTGATATTTCTCAGCAACGTCAGCAATTCTGCGAAGCTCAGCAGGGGTGGTTAGCCCACCAAACATCCTGGGTATTACTGAGTAGGTACCGTCTTTCTGAATATTGGCATGTGCACGCTCATTAATGAAGCGGGACTGTGGATCATCCTTTGCCTCATGTGGCCATGTAGAAATTAGGTAATAGTTAAGGGCAGGGCGGCAAGTCGCACACCCGTTAGGGGTTCTCCAGTTCAGTTCATTGCGAACTTGTTCTTGAGAAATTAAGTGACCTGAGCGTATGGCTTGACGAATTTCATCATGAGAAAGATCGGAGCATCCGCAAATTGATTTTTTTCTGGGGGTAGCTGAGTAGTCTGTACCCAGAACATTCATCAGTACTTGCTCAACAAGACCCGTACATGATCCACAGGAGCTGCTCGCCTTAGTGCACTTCTTTACTTCATCTAACGTAAAGAGACCTTGTTCGCGAATAGCCTTAACAATCGTACCTTTTGTCACGCCATTACATCCGCAGACTTCGTCTGCATCAGTCATTCCCGCAGCTTTATTATGTCCTTGATGGCCAACGTCACCAATATTAGATTCACCAAACATCAAAGTATCACGAATTTCTGCAATGCTTTGTGCGTCACGCATGAGCTTGAAATACCAAGTGCTGTCTGCAGTATCTCCAAACATACAGGCACCAATCAAGCGATCATCTTTGAGAACTAACTTTTTATAAACTCCGCCAATTGGATCAGCAAGTGTAATTTCTTCTGTGCCTTCGCCCCCCATAAAGTTCCCAGCGGAGAAGAGATCCACACCAGTTACTTTTAGCTTTGTTGAGGTGACAGAGCCTTCATAACGACCTATACCATGTTCAGCGAGGTGGTTTGCGCAAACTTTTGCTTGCTCAAACAAGGGGGCAACTAAACCATAGGCTGTGCCGCGGTGACTTGCGCATTCTCCAACAGCATAGACTCTTGGGTCAAATGTTTGCATTGTGTCATTCACGACAATGCCACGTTGGCAATGCAGGCCTGCAGATTCAGCCAAAGCTGTGTTGGGCTTAATGCCCGCTGCCATAACAACTAAATCAGCAGGTATTTCTAGGTCGCCTTTAAAGCGAATTGAGCCCACTCGATCACCAGCTGCGTTGGGAGAAATTACTTCAGTAGAAGTTTTCAGTAAAAACTTGAGACCTTTTTCTTCCAAGGATTTTTTTAGTAAATCAGCCGCTGTTTTATCTAACTGCCTTTCCATCAACCAGTCGGCAAGATGGACTACGGTCACACTCATACCTCTAAGGGCCAGACCGTTAGCAGCTTCTAGGCCTAGTAGACCACCACCAATCACAACGGCATTTTTATAGCGTGCCGCTACATCAATCATCTCATTGGTATCTTTGATATCTCTATACGCAATGACACCAGGTAAATCATTACCTGGAACTGGAAGAATAAAGGGGAGCGAACCGGTAGCTAGAAGTAAGCGGTCATAGTTCTCAACGGTACCATCATCAGCAGTAACTGTGCGTTCTCTGCGGTCTATTTTGGTGATAGTCTTGCCAAGGTGCAAACGAATGCCGTTAGTCTTGTACCAATCTAGGTCGTTTAGAACAATTTGCTCTAGTGTCTGCTCGCCAGCCAGGACTGGAGAAAGCAGAATGCGATTGTAGTTAGGGTGGGGTTCGGCACCGAAGATGGTGATGTCATAAAGCTCGGAGTCAAGCTTTAATAGCTCTTCGATGGTCCGAACTCCGGCCATTCCATTGCCAATCATGACTAGCTTTTGTTTTTTCATGCTTTGATCTTGAAGCTATCTGCGTAAGCTGCTGGGTTAGAGCCATTCCATACGATCCCATCAAATAGTTTGCTCGAACGCATATCGCTTTTAGGTAATGGTGTTTTTGAAGCAGTAGCTGCGTCTTTGTAAAGTGCGATATTGTTTACTTTTTTAGCAACAGCCAAATAATCAGGATGTTCTTTTAATAAGCCCCAGCGTTTATGTTGAGTCATAAACCACATACCATCAGATAGGTAAGGGAAGGTTGCTAAACCTTCGTTATAAAACTTCATTGCATGAGGGTCATCCCAAGACTTGCCAATACCATTGTTGTAACGGCCCATCATCCGATCCTGAATAACGTTAATGTCAGTATTTACAAATGATGCCGCAGACACCACTTCTGCAGTCGCATGTTTGTTTGTAGTCGATGCATCAATATATTTGCCTGCCTCAAGAATTGCCGCCGTAACAGCGCGACAGGTATTGGGGTACTTCTTAGCAAAGTCAGAGGTTGTGCCTAAGGCCTTTTCTGGATGATCTTGCCAAATGGCTTGAGTAGTGATTGCTGTAAAGCCAACATCATCAAAGATTGCACGGGCATTCCAGGGTTCACCTACACAGTATCCGTCCATGTTGCCACTTCGCATATTGGCAACCATTTGAGGCGGTGGAACAGTGATAATCTTCGCGTCTTTGAATGGGTTAATACCGTAGTTTGCAAGCCAGTAATAGAGCCACATAGCATGCGTTCCAGTTGGGAAAGTTTGCGCAAAAGTGTAGTCACGCTTTTCTTTATCCATCAGTGACTTCAGGCTGGCGCCATCTGTCACCCCTTTTTTATTGAGCGCCTTAGATAATGTTATTGCCTGACCATTATTATTGAGGGACATGAGGACTGACATATCTTTTTGCTGACCGCCAATACCCATCTGTAATCCATAAACTAAACCATACAGAATGTGCGACATGTCGTTCTCACCATTGACTAGCTTATCGCGAATGGCTGCCCAAGATGCTTCTTTGGTAGGGATAATCTTGACGCCATATTTTTTATCTAAGCCAAGGTGGTTAGCCATCACTACTGATGAGCAATCAGTTAGCGCAATGAAGCTGACCTTGACATCGGTTTTCTCAGGAGCATCTGAGCCAGCAGCCCATGCGCCAGCTTTCACCATTGGATCTATTAAGGATAGGATGCTGGCAGAGCCAATACCTTGAATGAGTTTGCGCCGCGTAGGATTCGCATTGGCAATAGTGGGGGTGGTAGCTTCAGGTATTGAGCCGCTAAGGTTGGTTTTTTCTTTCATGGTGAGCTCCTTTGATCGATTACTAACGATAAGGAATTTTTAATCAATGAAATTAGGTTAGCGCTCAAGAGTGGTGCACTAATTAAATCTATGAACACTTTTGGTTCATTTATAAGTTTTGGAATGATTGCTGACTGTTAAAAATGACTCATGGAACAAATTGCACCAAGAACAGTTAAATCACCCAAATTTAATAGGGCGCTACCTGGCGTTTACCTTATTGGTGCTGGGCCTGGTGCAGCCGACCTCATTACAGTGCGTGGTGCAAGAATTTTGGCAGACGCAGATATTGTTTTTTACGATGCTCTCATCGATATTTCAATGTTGGAGTGGTGTTCTGGCACTAAATTGGTGCAAGTTGGGAAAAGATGTGGCTCACACTCAAGCTCCCAACACTTCATTAATAAGCAATTGGTTGATGCTGCCATTAAAGACTCGGTTGTGGTGAGGCTAAAAGGGGGTGATCCATTAATTTTTGGTCGCGCACAAGAAGAAATTGACGCTCTTGAGAAGGCAAATATCCGCTATGAGATTGTTCCAGGTATCACCACAGCATTAGCGGCCTCGGCACAATTAAAACAACCTCCAACTACAAGAGAATTAAGTCGAACCCTTACGCTAACTACTTTGCCTGGCCGTTGTGCGCATGCAGATCATAAAACTGCTATTTACTACATGGTGAGAGATCAATTATCTGAGGTTGCTACTACATTGATTGCTCAAGGCTACTCGGTTGGTACACCGGTTTGTTTGATGGAGTCAGTAAGCCTTCCATCGCAGCGTAGTTTTGGCTGCACCCTATATGACTTGCGCTTAGGTGACATACACCACCATTTTTTAGATAGGCAGCCCGTTGTAGTGATGGTTGGTGAGGTTTATCGGCAAAAGCTACGGACACTAAACCCATTCATTGAGTTAAAAACTCAATTCAACGTATTGCAAGAAGCATCTTAATTACTTACTAGGAGCTATAAATGAATTCATATCGTCCATTTGACCCAGATAGACCTTTATTTAGTAATCGCTGCAGTTGTGGGCAACATGCATCTGAGCTTGATCATGCCAACTCTCTTTCGGCAAGAATGGATGCTGAACAAGAGAGTGCTGATTTTGTTGAGGCAAGTCTTGTTAAGGCTCTGTTTCCTGAAGAAAGTCGTCGTCGTGCATTCTTAAAGGCAGTTGGCACTGGGGGAGCGATGAGCGCGCTATCCGGCTTCCTTCCAGTTGGCGCTTTGCAGGCCATGGCCCAAGATAAAGCACCCCTTGAAAAGCCTGATTTAAAGATTGGTTTTATTGCCATTACCTGTGCAACGCCTTTAATCATGGCTGACCCCTTAGGTTTTTATAAAAAGCAGGGGCTCAATGTCACTTTGAACAAGACAGCTGGTTGGGCTTTGATTCGAGACAAGATGCTTAATAAAGAGCATGATGCATCCCATTTCTTATCACCGATGCCGATTTCTATGTCGATGGGATTAGGATCAGATCCATCACAAATGCGCGTTGCAACCATTCAAAATGTGAACGGACAAGCGATTACTTTAGCAAATAAGCATAAAGACAATCGTGATCCTTCTAAATGGAAGGGCATGAAATTCGCTGTTCCATTTGAATACTCTATGCACAACTTCTTGCTCCGTTATTACATTGCTCAAGCAGGCTTAGATCCAGATAAGGATATTCAAATTCGTGTTACTCCACCTCCAGAAATGGTGGCGAATTTACGTGCAGGAAACATTGATGGCTTTCTTGGACCAGATCCATTTAATCAACGCGCTGTCTATGACGAGGTGGGATTTATTCATATTCTGACCAAAGAGATTTGGGATGGCCACCCATGCTGTGCTTTTGGAACTTCCGAAGATTTTATTAAGAAAAACCCAAATACCTTTGCAGCCCTATATCGTGCGGTATTGAATGCCTCAACCATGGCACGTGATCCAGCCAACAGGCCCTTGATTGCTAAAGTGATTTCCCCTGCAAACTATTTGAATCAACCAGAGACTGTGGTGATGCAAGTATTGACTGGAAAATTTGCCGATGGACTAGGCAATATTCAGAATGTGCCTGACCGAATTGATTTCAATCCAATTCCTTGGTACTCCATGGCAACCTGGATGCTCACCCAAATGCAGCGCTGGGGCTATGTAAAGGGTGATGTTAATTACAAAGATATTTCAGAGAAAGTATTTTTGTTAACCGATGCTAAAAAATATATGGGCGAAACCGGTATTGCAGTTCCTCCGCTAGCTAAGGCAGGTTACAAAAAAGACAAGATTATGGGTAAGGAGTTTGACCCAAGTCATCCCGCTGCTTATCTCAAATCTTTTCCGACCAGTAAGGCATAGATCAGAAAGTAACCCATGAATAATTTATCCGTTAAGACCCGAGGAATGATTCTGTCAATTGTCATTTTGCTAATGGCTTTATGTATTTGGCATGTTGTGACAGTCCCCAAAGTAGTTTCGAATCCTGTCACTCCAACGGGCTCGAGTGAGTATCAGGCTCTCATGGGGCAGGGATCAGGGACGACTGTTGAAAAGTCAGGCTTTCCAACCCTGACAAAGATGGGAGAGACCTTTTATCAGCAACTGTCACATCCCTTTTATGACAATGGCCCAAATGATAAGGGAATAGGTATCCAGCTAGCCTACTCTTTGGCTCGCGTTGGTCTCGGTTTCTTGTTGGCAATGCTAGTGGCTATTCCTTTTGGGTTTCTGATAGGGATGTCTCCCTTAGCGTATGAAGCATTTAATCCGTTCATACAAATCCTCAAGCCTATATCCCCGTTAGCTTGGATGCCCATAGCGCTGTATACGATTAAGGATTCATCAATCTCTGGAATCTTTGTAATCTTTATTTGCTCTGTATGGCCAATGTTACTGAATACTGCTTTCGGTGTTGCCAACGTTCGAAAGGAATTATTGAATGTTACAAAAACCTTGGAAGTGTCGCCTTTGCGTAAAGCTTTCCTCGTCATTCTCCCTGCAGCGGCACCAACTATTTTGACTGGTATGCGCATCTCAATGGGTATTGCTTGGTTAGTCATTGTTGCCGCGGAAATGTTAGTGGGGGGCACTGGCATAGGTTACTTCCTATGGAATGAATGGAATAACCTTTCTTTATCTAGCGTCATTTTTGCAATCATCATGATTGGATTGGTTGGTATGCTGCTCGACATTGCATTTGCAAAATTACAGAAGGTGGTTTCTTATGCAGACTGAAAATTCATTTTTAAAAGTTGAGAACTTAAGTAAGTCATATAAGGCAGGTTCTCCACCAGTATTTGAGGGCATCAATTTTGAAATTGAGCGTGGCGAGTTTGTTTGCATTATTGGGCACTCAGGATGTGGCAAGACAACGATCCTCAACGTTCTAGCAGGACTTGAGGACGCCACAGATGGCTATGCCTATATGCTCGGTCGGGAAATTAAAGGTCCTAGCTTAGATCGTGGCGTTGTTTTCCAGGGGCATGCCTTAATGCCATGGATGACAGTGCTGCAAAACGTTGCCTTCGCTGTGAAGTCTAAGTTCCCTGACTGGAATAAAGGTCAAATTACTGAGCATTCTAAAAAATATTTAGACATGGTTGGCCTGGTAAATGCAGAGAATAAAAAGCCATCGGAATTATCTGGGGGTATGAAGCAAAGGGTAGGTATTGCAAGGGCCTTTGCAATTGAGCCAAAAATGCTGTTACTTGATGAGCCTTTTGGAGCATTAGATGCACTTACCCGCGGGGTGATTCAAGATGAATTACTCAAGATTTGTAGCGAAACCAAGCAGACGGTATTCATGATTACGCATGACGTAGATGAGGCTATTTTGCTTTCAGACAAGATTATGTTGATGAGTAATGGCCCCAATGCTCGGATCGCAGAAATTGTTATCAATACATTGCCTAAGAATCGAAAGCGGGCAAGCTTGCATCATGACCCAATGTATTACCCCATGAGAAATCATTTGGTCGATTTTCTAGTAAACCGTTCAAAAGATTTACAAGTTAAGGGATCTGCTGGCGAGTTAGATAGTTACCAGCCAGTATTGGTGTGCCCTGGTTTACAAACCCCGATTACCCAATAAATTTAATCTCAAGGAGAAAAAGATGATGGATCGTTCTGTAGTGACTCAAAAGATCATAGAAGCAAAAGTGCGTAAAGGCATGAAGTGGAGTGACATTGCAAAAGCAATCGGCGAATCAAAGGAGTGGGTTACTGCCGGCTGTCTTGGGCAAATGACTTTTACTAAGGCTCAAGCAGAGGCTGCTGGCAAATTATTTGGCCTAACTGATGAAGAAATGGCATGGTTGCAAATTGTTCCATATAAAGGCTCCCTGCCTACTGCTGTGCCGACAGATCCATTGATCTACCGCTGGTATGAGATTGTGAGTGTGTATGGCACTACTATTAAAGAATTAATTCACGAAGAGTTTGGCGATGGGATTATGAGCGCCATTGATTTTTCCATGGATATCCAACGCGAGCCAGATCCTAAGGGTGACCGGGTGCAGGTAGTACTTTCTGGCAAATACTTATCTTATAAGACTTACTAATCTGCATCTGTAATGTAATAAACCCCTTGAATGAAAGATCAAGGGGTTTTATTTAAGAACAACTAAAAAATTACTTATTCGTTGCTGATATTTCTAAAACTCTGTTATTAATCAGGCTGAATACCGCCATCTTTAATCACTTTCTTCATCTTTACCAAACCTTGTGCAATCATTTCTTTTAAATGCTCTGGGCCCAGTGGTGAAAATTCAAAACCTTGCGTAATCAATTGCTCACGTAATTTAGGATCTTTTAGCGCAATCGATAAGGAATCATTCAGCTTTTCAATGATTACTGGGGGCGTGCCTTTAGGTGCCAAGAGTGCGCCCCAGGTTGAGAATTCATAACCCTTTATGCTTTCACCGATCGTGGGTGAATTTGGTAAGAGAGGTGAACGGTTTTTACTTGCAACTCCCAAGACCTTGAGCTTTCCTGCTCTAATATGGGGAAGCACTACAGAAAGTGCGCTAATCATGACGGGTACCTGGCCCGCCATGACATCGGTAACTGCTGCAGCTGCGCCACGATATGGAATGTGAACTAGTGGTGCACCTGTATATTGACGAAATATCTCCATGCCAATATGTTGTGGCGAGCCATTACCACCAGATGCATAATCAATTTTTCCAGGTTTTTCTTTGGCAATGCGAACCAAGTCTGCTGCAGTATTGCCTGGGAAAGATGGATTAGCTACCATCACGAAGGTAATCGCTGCTACTTCCGATATAGGTGTAAAACTTTGCACAGGATCGTAATCTACTTTTTTATAAAGATATGGCAGCATAGTCAAAATGCTGTCATTAAATGCGCCTAATACGTAACCATCAGCAGGACTTTGAGCGACTTTAGCAGTTCCAATTAACCCTGCTCCCCCAGGAATATTTTCAATGGTAATAGTTTGACCTAAGTTCTCACTCATTTTTTGTACTATTGGGCGCATCAAAATATCAACCCCGCTGCCAGCCTGAAGCGGCATAATAGTTTGTATAGAGCGATTAGGGTAGCTTGTTTGAGCGCTAGTAGGCATCATCCAAAGTAGGGTAGCAATCCATAATAGAGGGGTAATTAAAATCAGTTTGATGTCCATATGATGTCGATGTAATCCTTCTTTATTTTTAGCGCTTCTATTATCCTAACTCACGCGCTTGAATCCTAATCAGTAAGCTAAAACCTCCCGCAATACCCTAAATGATATCTTTGATATTTAAGTATTTGCTAAGTCAACCTGGGCATTTCCCTAGACGTTGTTTGATGAAGAGGCTAGAAAAACCTCTTTTTATAAATGGGAGGTCAAAATGAAAAAGATTCTTGTTTCCCTGTTGGCGGTACTCGCCTTATTGTGTGTAGCTTCTGCTGCAAGTGCACATAGCTGGAGAGGTGGAAATAGAGGTGTTTGGCATGGTGGATGGGCTCCATTAGCGGCTGGTGCTGTTGCAGGTGTGGTTGTGACCAATGCGTATCAACGGCCTATACCTGTTTACTATGGGCCTAATACTTATTACTACCCACAACAAAATACTGCAGCCTATTGCCCTGAGAATGGCCTATATTATCCGCAGACTCAAGTTTGTCCTAGTGGTTGGCAAAGAGTCATCTACTAAGTTTTAGGAGTAGCGGGTCTTGGTTTAAATTCTAGGCACTGCTTTATCTTAGAATAGCGTAATGAATAAACTCTCCACCTTGTTCGTCAGTATTTTAGTGATACTGGCGCTCGGCCTTTCTGCTTGTAGTACCGCTAAATTAGAGGCTCGACTAGAAGCCAATCCCCAATGCAAAGAGGTCATCAATCCCAAAACGGGGGCAGTAATGCCATGCCCAGGTACGGATAGGGCGTTTTATGTTGCAGCTGGTCTAGAAGCGCCAAGATCTGCCAAAGTAAAGGCAAGCGCTGCACCTGACGCTCCTAGTCCCGCTCCATTGCTTGGCTCCTCAGCTCCAGCTACCAGTCCTACCGCACCCGTTGCAGCCAAACAAGCAACAAGTGATTGCAAGCCTCAGATACATAAAAAGACAGGTGGAATGTTGCCTTGCCCGCCTGACGATTAATTCATGAGGGATTTGCAGTAGAAGGTTATGATTGGCGAGAAGAAACAATTAACGTTTAATTAATTACATTGGGTTCAAAATGAAAAAATTTGGTCTATTAGCAGCATCTGTTTCTACTGTAGTTTTATTGGCTGCTTGTAGCAATACGCCAAAGCTTGCTTCGGAACCTATGCCTAGATCTGGTTTTTTGCCAGACTATTCATTGCTAATACCTATGTCTACCTCTGTGCCAGATACACGCATTTGGAGATACCGAGTTTCTGGTGTTAACCCAGGCTCATATACTGCGGTGATCTTAGATCCCATTTACCTAAAGCAAAATGTTACCAAGTAT
>Ga0194047_10001295_pt1 | contig 15494 bp, 16 predicted proteins | sample JunL225m_MetaG_2_FD_160070 | JGI IMG/M metagenome (GOLD analysis project Ga0194047, IMG submission 160070) | Anoxic zone freshwater microbial communities from boreal shield lake in IISD Experimental Lakes Area, Ontario, Canada - Jun2016-L221-5m | ecosystem: Environmental > Aquatic > Freshwater... | reverse complement strand
TTCAAACAAAATATATAGATTAAATTATTCGTATTTAAGATTAGGATTTCCAGAAAGTGAACCATAATCCCATTTATAATTAGGATTTTCTTCAATTATTTTCCAAGATATATTTGGATTACTTGAAAAGTCATCCATCTTATCCATACCTATTTCTACTACCATATCCCAGGTTATATTTTTATTCTTAGATAAAAGGTTGTAGTTCCAAATTAATTCGGGATATTCTTTTACAATATCCCAAGTAATATTGGGGTTAAGTGAAAGAAGTTCAAAATCCCAGTTTATTTGCGGATTTTCTTTTACAATATCCCAAGTAATATTGGGGTTAAGTGAAAGAAGTTCAAAATTCCATTTCAAAAATGATGCATTCTTTACGATATCCCAAGTAATACAACTACGATTACACCAATATAAAAGTTCATCTGAATATCCATGTGCCATCATATCGTTGGCAAACCTCCAAGTCATATCTGGAAGTTTTGTAACATTTTTATAATTCCATGGTAAAGAAGGATTGGTTGTAATATCAAATAAAGTTATACCAGGGTTTGAAGAAAGGACGGAAAACATCCAATTTACTCGAGGGTTGTCCACTACTATTTGCATAGTCACATTTGGATTATAACTGAAATTACTCAAGATATCGTTATCTAATATACTGTCAATACTACCGAAAATATCCTGATTATTTTTAATATCTTCCCAAGTAATACTTGGGTTTTTACTTAACCGTCGAATATCCCAATCAATCTCTGGATGATTGATAACATCTTCTATCGTAATAATCGGATTTTCAGACAACCGACTGTAGTTCCAAGCAAGTTCGGGGTGTTCGAAAATATAAGAAGACATTTCTCTTTAATGAACAAAACAGTAAGGTGTAAAAACAAATCATTTTTTTTAAAAACTCAATTTACAATATAATATTTAGATAATATACAAACAATGCCAAGGTCGCGAAAAAATTACACGAAAAAATCGACACCATCTTCGTTTCAAAAAGAGATTACAGTAAATTTTTTGGAATTGTTATTAATGGTTAAACTATTTCATTGGAAAACAACAAGCTATGCTGCACATAAAGCATCTGATGATTTATATTCAAAATTGAATGAACATATAGATAGGTTCATTGAAATTTTATTAGGTAAAACGGGTACCAGAACAAACTTGTTAAACAAAAAATCAATATCGTTGATAGATTTGTCTAATAAAGAGCAATTGGAGAAAAAAATAATTATGTTCAAGTCGTATCTTGTAAGCTTAACAAATAATCCATTTATTCGTTCAATGTCAAATACAGATTTGTTGAATATTCGAGATGAAATACTCGAAGATTTGAATCAATTTCTTTATTTACTCACATTCAATTAGACATTATTTTAAAATGTATAAATAGTCAAATGAAATGTCAGGATTTGACGATAAACTTTTATAATTCCACCGATAAGATGGATTTTTGTCTACAATATTCCAAGTAACATTTGGATTTTGCGAAAAGTCATTCAAAATATCCATTCCTACATCTACTACAATATCCCAAGTAATATTAGGATTGGAAGAAAGTAGGGTGTAATTCCAAGATTTATCTGGATTATCTTTTACAATATCCCAAGTAATATTAGGATTGGAAGAAAGTAGGGTGTAATTCCAAGATTTATCTGGATTATCTTTTACAATATCCCAAGTAATATTAGGATTACAAGAAAGATTATTAAAATCCCAATTTAGGTTTGGATTTGCAATAACAATTTCCCAAGTAACACATGAATGTTTTGACAATTCACAAAAGTCCCAATCATTGTTATTATTTTTATACACAAAATCCCAAGTAAGATTGGGATTACAAGATAGTTTTAAAATATCCCAATCGTGATAAGGATGGTATTTGATTAATTCGAGAGTGATTGAAGCATTTTCAGATAACATTCGATAATTCCATTCAATTTCTGGATTATTTTGTATTATTTCCCAAGTAATGTTTGGGTTGTAATGAAATGCAAAATAATCCCATTCAATTTCCGGATTTTCCTGGATTATTTCCCAAGTAATGTTTGGATTTTCAGACAAAAACGATTCGTCCCAATATATATCGGGATATTCAAGAACATCATTAAATGTGATAATCGGATTTTTAGATAACAAATCGTAATGCCACGGAAGTTCGGGGTGTTCGAAAATATAATTACTCATTTATTGTAATATTTCATTGGCACAATTTTATACATTCATTTTATTTATTTAAATTCCGATTATACAGACATTCAGACCGTTCAAGTTCTCCGTAATATAATTTTTCATCATTGTATTTTCTTAGAAGTAAATATCCATCTTCGTCTATTTCTTCATATGCATATACACCATTTGTATGGTGTTTATATTTAATACAAAACATATTTTTGTAAAAATAATAAGTGCGGAGATACAATCTATTCCCTTTTTCCCACCCAGAACATTTTTTTATCTCATCGACCCACGAATGATTTCCAATGTACATATCATCGTCTCTCGTTAAAGATTCGTTATCCATTATTGAATGGACATCTTTATTAGCACAATCCCATATTATATACAATGATTTGTTTTCTTTGTTATGTTCAAATCGCACATAATTATAAACATTGATTATCGTAACTATATCATTCATTGTTTTTGAATGTAATGTATTAATCCTTAAATGATATGGTTATTATATATGATGATATTGTATCATTTTATTTTAATATTTATTTATTTTCATATGCAATGTGATGATTATCAGAAAGAATGTGGTAATTCCACCAATAGTTTGGATTTTCTTCAACTATATTCCAAGTAATATTTGGGTTATTGGAAAGATATTTAAAATTTTCTAACCCATTTTCTTGAGCAATGTTCCAAGTCATATTTTTATTTTTACAAAAGTATTCGATACACCACTTTTTATCAGGATTTTCCCGGACTATTTCCCAAGTGATGTTTGGATTTAGAGAAAGAATGTCGTAATTCCACAGTGGATTAGGATTTTCCTGGACTATTTCCCAAGTGATGTTTGGATTTAGAGAAAGATATTTATACCTCCAATTAATCTGGGGATTTTCTTGAATTATTTCCCAAGTTATACATTTATGCATAGACAATGCAAATATATGAGAATCATTTATTTTATCAAGATTAGATTTAACATATTCCCAAGTAATGTTTGGGTTTCTAACTAACTGTCTCATGTTCCAGTTGAGATGAGGATTATTAATTATATCTTCCATCGTTATACCCGGATTTGAAGAAAGAGATGTATAATCCCATTCGATTTGGGGATTTTCCAATACTATTTTCATATTTATATTGGGGTTGGAACTGAAACAAAACCATTCATTTTCATTCCAAATACCGCGACGCGATTGTATATCTTTCCAAGTGATATTTGGATTTTCAATTAACCATTTCATATTCCATTTAATCTCGGGATGGTCAATAACATCATTCAACGAAATACATGGATTTGCAGATAATAAATCAAAATTCCACGGAAGGTCTATATTATCAAATATAAAATTACTCATGTCCTATTATATTATAAACCAATACTATTAGACCCATTTTACTTATATTAGTTATCCGTTAATACTAATAAATAATAATAATAATACTAATTATCATTAATGTTTATATTTGATAAAAAATCAGTATTTTATGTATATATTCACATTCCCAAAAATGGAGGTAAGGAAATAAGGAATGAACTAATTGATGATACCGAAAATATTGAGATAATTTCTTTATGGGGATATAGTGAGAATAATAATCTCGATTATGCGCATATTCCATACATTCTAAGAAAAACTGTTATATTAAATAATTTAGACCATATATATTTTTCATATAGTAGAAATCCGTATAATAGAATTATCAGTGCATTTTTTTATATAAATCCAGATAAGGATATCGATGATTTCAAAGAATTTGTTATAACGACGCTTCCGACATTAGATTTTCCTCTTCATTTTATAAAAAAAATAATCCATTACTATCCTCAATACCTATTTGTATGTGACGAAAATCTAAATATGGGTTGTGTATCTGTTTCTAAATTAGAAGACCGTGAAAAAAATAGAGAAAAAATAAAAACATATAATTTAGCAAATTATTTTACAAATGAAGGTTTAGAAGTTGTAAACAATGTTTACGAAAAGGACTTTTTATATTTTGACTATCCAATGATAACCGATATCATTTAAGAATATACGGAACATCATTGTCAAGTTCTTGGTTATATAGACAAACAACCCGCTGAAATGGTCCATGTGGAGTAAAGGGTGCAGGTTGGACGATACGAGAACACAAGTATCCATCCTTGTCGATTTTATGATATATTCTACTTCTCCAGAAAACAGTCTTATTATATAATATTCGCATTACACCTATTTCACAAGGGTTTTTATAATATTCAAACAAAATTTCTTTACCCATCTCCCAACCACTTACTCGTTTTAACTCTTCAACCCACTTGTGATTCAAGACAAGCGATTCATCATACGCTTGTCCTGAATTAGCTAATTCATGAAGATTAAACAATTCGGTCTCTGACATTTGGGGGCCATTATCGGGGGTTATTATTCCATCACGCCGGATTTCTTGATTAATTTTGTAAAACAATGGTGAAAAATCTCTTGTCATCAAATTATCTAATGCTATATTATCTACATCCCACTTTATACGAATAAAGTCGCAACCGGCATTTTCTTCGTAATATGCCCAGTCGTGTTCATATTGAACATGTTCGTAAATCTCCGAAACTGAAATCGGTTGCGCGTTCATGGTGGTTATGTATAATAATTTACATTCATTAAATTCATTTCACTTTTTTCTAGTAATATAGATAATATGGGTAGTCAATTAGAAAACATAAAAAATAAATTGATTATATATTATATATAGTGAAATGGATAAAACAAAAAAGATGGGTAGATTTAGTGTTCACGATACACCCAAAAATCTTAATGAAGAAGAATTAATGAAGTATTATAAGGATTATACAAGTGGTGTTAGACACTCTGCTCCTGTAAAAAAAAGTAGATTTACTGTAACTAAAAGACCTTCAAATATGAAACCAGGTGATGAAGATAAGTTCTCATTTCGTGAATTTATGAAACTAAATCCACCTATTGACACGGCATTAGATATCATAGAGACACCATTAAAAAGGACATCAACTCCTAAAAAGAGTAGATTTAGTGTTCACACTATACCCAGAGGTCTTAGTGAAGGACAAGAAAAAAAGTATTATAAGGATTATACAAGTGGTGTTAGACATTCAACACCTGTAAAAAAAAGTAGATTTACTGTATCTAAACGACCTTCAAATATGAAACCAGGTGATGAAGAAAAGTATTCATTCCAAGAATTTGCAGAACTATATCCCACCACTGACACCAATATAAATATTGTAGAAGATATGATTATACCAAAATCACCTAAACGCTCGTCTACTCCCAAAAAAAGTAGATTTACTGTATCTAAACGACCTTCAAATATGAAACCAGGTGATGTAGAAAAGTATTCATTCCAAGAATTTGCAGAACTATATCCCACCACTGACACCAATATAAATATTGTAGAAGATATGATTATACCAAAATCGCCTAAACGCTCGTCTACTCCCAAAAAAAGTAGATTTACCGTCACTAAAATACCTTCAAATATGAAACCAGGTGATGTAGAAAAGTATTCATTCCAAGAATTTATGAAACTAAATCCACTTGTCGAGTCAACGCCTGCAAAAAGAGCATCAACTCCTAAAAAGAGTAGATTTAGTGTTCACGCTATACCCAGAGGTCTTAGTGAAGGACAAGAAAAAAAGTATTATAAGGATTATACAAGTGGTGTTAGACACTCCACGCCTGTAAAAAAAAATAGATTTACTGTAACTAAACGACCTTCAAATATGAAACCCGGTGATGAAGAAAAGTATTCATTCCAAGAATTTATGAAACTAAATCCTGCTATTGACACCGTGATAGATATAATAGAAGAGACTGTTATACCAAAATCACCCAAACGCTCGTCTACTCCCAAAAAGAGTAGGTTTAAAGTAACTAATGTTAAACTATAACTTATATATTATTTATTCAATTGTCGTGCATTATTATCATACAAATAAAAAATATAACCGATAACCCGGTTATATTTTTTTATGATATTGTGCGATATTGTGCGATATTATATAATAGTATATGTAAAATTATTTTTTAATAAAGTGTATCATCTATTACCCACATTACAAAACACAAACGATGTTCTATATCATCTATAAACAAATTCCAGCAATTCCCATCTTTTTGTTTCTTGTCTATGTCCACAACATACGGTTTATTCTTAGATGCGGCTTTCGCGACATTCATTATATGCTTTTTGTAAGATATTGCTGTAGTTATCCGTGAAATCTTACCACATACAACATTTTCATTACTAATAAAACTGTGTAATTTTTCATAATCTCCTTCCACCCGAGAAAGAATGGATAATACCATATCAACTCGTTCTTCACGCTTTAATGACTTTTTCATCGAAAATATTGGGTGTGATGGGTCTACATTTTCGATAATTACAGGAACACGCATTTTACTTGTATCCTTGATGGGCTTGGGCTCTTTTGGCTTTCTATTATTTTCGCGTATATTATTTGCCATATATTCCATATAATCTTCTCGTGAAACATTCTTGGTTTCTGCAGATTGTGCCAATGCAGCTATTCCAAATGCACATTTTTCCATTTCTACTACTATATCTTTTATTATTGTAGGACAGAAGACAATTGTCTTCTTATATGTTTCCCAATTCAACATTCTACCATTTAATCTACCTGCTAATTGATACATTTCGCAATTTGTTAACCCTATATGACAAAGGATGGCGTGAGTAAATGAACCTATAGTACTGTTTACCAGTGTCTGACCCATTGAGATACACAAAAATCCTGTGTATACGAGGGTTTTAGACAACAAGTCTTCACTAATTAATATCCGTGATACCGTATCACACAATTCTTCACCTTTTCTTGAAACGATATCAATACTTGTTAAATCGGTTGAAGATGGGGAAGCTTTGTATGTAATACTTTTTTCAACACCGTTAATCACAATTACAACAACATCGCTATCTATCTCAAGTAAATGGTCTCGAACTGCAAAATGAGACGCTATTGATACTTGTGCTGGAATAAATACTCGATTCCCCTTTTCTAATATTTCTTCACATTCTTCTAAACAATGGTCGATAAATCCTAACACCTGTTCCTTTTGTCCATTTATGTCAGCTTTACTTGGTGGTTCATAGTCTTCTGGGAAATAGTCATCTTGATATTCGTATTCTAAATCATTAAATCCGATGTAATTTTCTGTGTTAAAATCATCCAAATGGTAAATGTTCAATCTACCCCATCGTCCTTCATCACCAGTCCAAACATTAAGAGGCGTGGCTGTAATGCCAATTATTTCTTTTACGATAGGGAGGTCATGAATCAATTCAATCCCTTTACGAAGTTTTTCTGAAGTGATATAATGATGTATTTCATCATAATAAACAAACACCCTCTTTATCAGGGGTGTTCGCATTTCAGTCAAATCATCGTTCAAATTTTGAATAAATGATGTACCATCCCTCGTTCTTTTTACATTTGTACACATTACAATCACTCGTATTTTCTTATCACATCTAAGAAGATATCTAATTTCGGCTTCTGACCTTACATGTTTATACATCCCTTTATACTGCGAAGAAACCACACACACTGAACCAACACCATATTCATCTTCAATACATTTTACACGAACAGCAAATTGTGTATTATTTAGTATTGTGTTCATTGTGAATATTATATGAATACTTCGACCAACTGTCGCAATCTTTCCATCTTCCATTACATACCCGCCATCGGGACCTGTAATAAAATCATTATCCTGTTTTATATGTTTCTGGATGTGTTTGATGGTCAGATATGTTTTACCAAACTGACAACTCACTACAAGTAGCGAGAATTTCACCAATTCCACCGTATGCTGAAACATTTCGACCGCATTTTCGTAAAAATTTTCCATTTTCGCTTGTTCACTTTATTCACTTGTTCGCACCGATTTAAACCGCCAATATTATATCCGAGCTACATAAAAAAAAGGTATCATTTTTTTATATTTATCGTATAAAACTGAATAACTTAAATTATTATGATGTCATTACTGGATAAAATTAATTTAAGCGGGTTGTATATGTGATGAATTTATACTATCCTGTAAATGAAGAGGAACATATAAATTCATCAAATCATAATTGTTGACAACATATAAACTTGCATATCCAAGCATTATGTTTAATGGGTCGTAATCTCTTGGGTATGGGTCCAGAATAACATCCATATGTAATCTTTCAGTTTCGGTGTAATAGTCGTGAACAATTTTTATACATTTTCCAAATATTTCCATATTACCTTCAAAGAATTCTTCTGGTGTGTATATTTCATTTATGGAAAAGTAATCCTCACCATCTTCTGTTTGTTCAGGCAATGTAAACAGAAAGTCATTAAACCACCATTTTTTGAATTGATGTATATTTTCGCTTGGTATTTCATATTCCTCCCACTTTTTAAAATTAATAGCTATAAATGCCCTCACCTTTTCATCAAGTATCTCCATATTATCGGTTAATATTTATAAAATATTACACATATTATTAATGTATTTCATTTTTTTATTAAAATGTAATGATTGATGCAGACAAATAAAGATTGTAATAATATAAAAATATAATTATCTTATATTTATTACAGTTATTATGATATTCGTCGCATTGATATATTCTATTTTTATCGGACTATCGTCTGCAATGATAGTTCCTGATGGTAATTTGTGCATAAACTGTAAGTTTTTTATGAAACCTCTATTCAATGATATGGAGATGGATTATGGAAGATGTAAAAAGTTTCGCATAACTAAACACACCAATAAAGTTCTATGTGAAAAGGATTTTGTATTTTGTTCTACTGCAAGAATGTTCAAAGAAATGTGCGGGAGGGAGGGAAAATTATTTCAAGAAAAACAAGCTATTAAAAAATAATGAAAATGATATTGTATTGTATTATAATTACAAATAATCTGATGATTGGTAAGATTATCAGATTATTTCTTTAACCAATGATGCAAATAAACCAACCAAGTTAGTTATGGTTTGTCTTAATTCTTTAATTTCCTCCTTCATTTCTTTTAGTTCAGTATGCAAATCTATTTCGGTATTGTCTTTTAATAAAACTTCCTCTACGCTTTCAGATACTACAATAGCAGAATTCTCAATTAATTCAGTAGTTGATATAACAACTTCTGAATCTGTATTTTTACACACCTTTTTTGAACCAGCTCTTTTTTTCTTAGTTGATTCACATTTATTAATAATAACTGCAAGTTCTGAATCTGATAAACGCATATCTCTACATATATCCTTCAAATTTTTATTATTCGTATACATTTGCTTTGCTATAATATCTCGTTTTCCGGCTATAACCTTAACAGGGCGGTGATGTTTTGACGCTATATCTTCAATTGTCATACTACTTTTTAGCTCTTGCAAAAGGTCGTATTTTTCCTGGTCTGACCATTTAAACCCGTTTCTGAGATTTTCATTAGACATTTTACACAACTTGATTATTGATATTATGTTAATACATAAATATCAATTCATTTTATTTTATTAATATATTATATAATATAATTGAAAATGGAAAGAGATAGAGATGATAGAAATAAATCACAAATGCAACAATTTCTTGAAAATACACAATATTGTAGGGGTATTAAAGATGATGTATATAGAAATAAAATTTTATTCAAATCGTTAGTTCAAGAAACAATTGATTTAATAAAAGAAAATGGTAAAGACCAATTTCTTGCGATTAATAATATAATATTCAAAATTGAAAATTCACCTCATTCAGGTGGAACCCCTGATACGATAATAAGTAAAGCTATAGTTTTGATAAGAAAAATGAAAAAAGCCATTAGAGGTAGTAATAGTGCTAATATCACAATGGATAATCAAACTGCATGTATCATTCAGATGGCTATACAAACATCATTATTTAATATGACAAATGGTGATATAGTAATCGAAGAAATATTAGACGAAGAACATACAGTTAAAGAAGACATATCACAAGTAAATGAAGAAGCACGAGAAATAGTAGAAGAATCAATCCCTCAAGAACTACAAGGTATTGTACGACCATCTGGATTTACTCCGCGAACTCCACGACCATCTGGATTTACTCCGCGAACTCCACGACCATCTCTCCAAGAAGAAGAGAGTAGTATGATAGTAGGTGAAAGTAGTGCACTTGTTGTCAGTAGAAATTCTGTAAATATTAATATTTCCGGTGATATGGTTTCTATCAATATACCAACCAGTATAAGCGGTGGAATTCAACTCCCACCAATTGCACAGGCAACATTGGCATCTTTATTGAACATGAATTTAAATCCAGAACGAGAAGTTGATGTATATATCCCATCTGAAAATGATATATTTATTGACGGTTTAGAACGATTACGAGGAGAGATGATAGACACTATACGAGCCTATATAATACAAATGGGTGTTAATCGAAACAATATTGGTGGAATGGTTTCTTCCACCATTATATTTGCTTTTCACATATTTAGATTTTTAGTAAGATATCTTTGGTTACTAAATAACAGATATCATCTAATCGGCAACGCATGTTTATTATCATTGAGCATATTCAAACTATTTTTGTCATGGATTGGGTATATAGTTGATAAATTACTCGGTTCTAATTTGGGAAGGGCATTCCTATTTTTATTATATTTAATGTTTGCTTGGACTTGTCCCGACTGTAATGATTTTATATTTCAGTGTTTGTGGTTATTGGGTAAAATACCGACAGTTGGTTCAAGAGCTGTATTAAATGAATTATATACTAAGCTATATAAAGTTGTTATTAAATTTATTGCCGACAAAGCTGTTATTACTATTGGTGCAGTAGCAGCACCATTTATCGCTATGTGTTTATCTGTAAATGAAACAGTGAATGCGGCGAGAACGACTATCGTAGAAACAGTGAATGCAGCCGTCGTGAGTGATATAGCTTATAATATGTTATATATACCATTAACTGTAGTTGAACATAATTTGCGATTGGTATCCGATACACAATATTCGAGAACTCATAGAGAATTGATGTTTATATTAGCTGTATTGTCTGGTAATGTAAATGTATTGGATACAAGAACACCCATGTTGCAACTACCTGCACCAATAGTTGCGAATATTACAGAAATTAATGGTACAGATGTGGTAGTATATAATAGAGGTGAACACACAACACCTCGAAACATTACTGCAAATGAACTACTTAACCAATACATGTATAATTTATCTATGGGACTTGGACCGCGAGGTGATATAGCTGATATAACGGCAGCAGCAGCAGCTGAAGGGTTTAGCGTGAGTTACACTTATGATCAAATTGTAGACACTATATTGTTAGCCAATCAAGTGTCAGTTACCAGATCATTTAGTCAAGAATTATTAGAAGGGTATATATATTCGCCTGTAATAGCTCCATCTGTATCTGAACAGTTGAATTCATTACTTGCATCATATGCAAATAGATTGTCAGAAGAAGTTGGTATACCTAAACTTATAGATTATATTATGCCCACATATATAGGACTTACTCAAAACATACAATTACCTGCATCAACTATTGGACAAGTATCGAGTAGTGAAACACCCACGGAACTAATGGTCGTGCAGTCAAGTTCGCAAGCTCAATCCATTACAACTGCACTTGGTGCATTTAGCACAGTTCTTTCAGATTTAGCATTCGGGAGAGGTATGGCAAGACATGTTAGTATGTGGACACGATTTGGAATATTGAGAAATTTGTTTTTGGGCGATGCTACAGACTATTTTGAATTATTCAATGCAAGAGTTGATGAAATTCGCGATATAGACTTTCTAAATGTCACCGAATGTCCAACTGAATCAACTATCGAAGAACTTGGTGGTTCCAGAAAAAAGTTTACTAAAAAGAGAGTATCTCGTGTTCAGTCTATAAAGAAAAATAGAAGAAGTAACAAAAGTCGGTCTGTATACAAATCTCGAAAGCATAAAAAGCAGTCTTTTCGTAAAAGTAAAAAATCAAAAAGACGAGTTTAAAATTTAAATAGTAAACAATAGATACTTTATGAAAATTTTATACAGAATTAGTGAAGGAGGTAATAATAAAGTAAAACCCGATTATGTTTATGATAAACGGCTTATGTTTGTACACTTTTTAAAAGTCTTCAAAGACCATGATATTTATGTATTCGCAGATAATGTGAGTGATGAGTTATATAATTTCTTAGTTGAAAATTTTATCAGCGATAAAATATTTAGAATCTCGCTTGGAAATGGACCATCATTTGTTTTTACTTTAGATTTTGCAATCGAAAATTTCAAGGATGATGATAAATTGTATTTTGCAGAAGATGATTATATTTATACACCCAATGCACCAGAAATCATAGAAGAGGGCCTCGGTATATGCAATTATTCTACTGGGTATGACCATCCAGATAAATATATCAACCATTCGGAAGGTGGTCCCAATCCATTCATTGATAATGGCGGGGAGGTTACTCGTGTTGTGATTACTCAATCAAGACATTGGAAATATACTAACAGTTGTTGTATGACATTTGCAGTCACTCTCCAAACAATAAAAGAGGATTATGATATATTCAAACATAATAGTCCCAATGATTTTTTTATTTTTCGCACATTAGCTACATACAAGAGTAGAACATTTGCATCTTGTATACCATCTGTATCTACTCACGGAGAAACAGAATGGCTTGCCAAATTCATTGATTGGGAAACAATTATATAAGAATGAATTTTAATATAAATAGAACTTACAATTAAGTATTGTCCACGGTGGTGGACCGTGATTATAATAGATATTAATCACATTATGACAGTGTAGACATGAATCAAACAATTATGTTAATAAATGTTCACTTATACTCTTATAGCTCAGTGGTTAGAGCGTTGGTCTTATGAGCCAAATGTCGTGGGTTCGACCCCCACTTAGAGTAAAATAAAATGAATTGTAATGTTATTTATTTGGAATTATAAATAACAAAGTAAGAGATGAATTGTGTTAATTATGAATTATGCGAAACAGAAGTTTCTCATAATTCTGTTTTATGTAAAAATTGTATCAAATGGGGTAAACTGAAATTCGTAAAAACTATACACGAAAAGTGTATGTTATGTAAAACAAAAACTCAATATACTATTATATTTCCCAATATGTGCGGACACTCTTTTTGTGTTGAATGTACACGCTATTTATTATTTTGCGATGAAATTTCGACTTTTAATATATCACCTGTTCCTTTTGGGTGCCCACCGTGTCCAAATGGTTGTTTTAACACAGAAAAGGGTAATCAATGTCAATGTATAATTTACGACAAAGTTATCGAAGACTGGTGGAACAGTGATACCGACGCAGGTGAAAGATTTGCATTTGCTTGTTATTTAGATGGAAAATCGAGAGTCCATTCTAAGATAAATTGTCCTTTGTGTAGCGACAATAATTTAATTGACCAAGAACCAAATGATTTTATGAAAATTATAACATATGTCTTCATTGTTTACCCCCAATATTTATCTCATTACTTCATCGAATCATAAAATATATCATAATAAATTAAAATGAACATTTTTTATGTATTGTTTAATACATAAAAACGAGTAAGAAGAAATGGAATTGTTATTAGATGATTACGAATATTCGCTGCAGTTTTCATTAACATCTTATTCGACAGTAGAATCAAAAAGAAAATGGAGGGTATTAAAAGAGAAATGTGAAAATGGTAATAACGAAGATATTACTCAAAACTGGTTATCATGTTGTAATTTAGAATTAAATAAATCATTACTATTTATCAATTCTCTTGAAGGAGGTATTAAGAGTAGTGAGAATAAGGCTTGTCGTTATCGTTATTCATTCTCAAATGAATACAATGATAATAAAATTGTTCTAAGATATTTTACAAATAGTTTAACGGATAAATGGAACTATGATGTTATAGATGATTTGATATATGCTTTTGAGAAAATGGCGAATAAACATGTGGGTGGTGTATATGTATTGGGTTCTATTGGTATGATAAAAAAAATACAACTACAAAACAGTGATGACTCAGATAGTGACTAATACTTTATCGCTTATGTTTATTCTTTTTATGTTTTTGTGTTGTTTTGTGACGACGCTGTGTTTTTTTAATACTCCTTCTTTTATAAGAACCACCTCTGGTACTCTTGCGAGATTTTTTGTTAGTTCTACCGTTGTTTTCATCGTCCATACTAAAGAGCACTTCTTCTTCCCCACTTGAAGAACGCCTATTACCCATTTTTTGGTTGGAACTATTATCGACTACTACCCGATCGATAATATCACCACTTGGAGAACGCCTGCTATCTTTGTTTTCATCGCCCATACTAAAGAGCACTTTTTCTTCCCCGGTAGAAGAACGCCTGTTACCCATTTTTTGGTCGACACTACTAAAGAGTACTTCTTCCCCGATAGTATCACCACTACTACTACGACCTCTTTTTGTAGAAGAAATAAAATTAGACGGGTTTTCTTCTAAAAGTTGTGCTTCGGTGAAATTTGCAGCAGCTTCCTTTCGCGAAATAACATGCGTTCGCCACTTTGCAATTACTTTATGCAAGTTAATTCTTATATTTATCCATTGATTTAAAGCTTCATCCGATACAGGTATATTATAGTTTTCTGTTCTTATGTATCCCTTGCGATATTCAGTATAATTAAATGATGGGTTAAACCATACCATTGCTTTGTTTCCACCACTATCAGTTATGTATCGACCATCTTTCATGACATATTCAAATCCGAGTTTTAAATAATATCCCTCTGCTTTGATTAATGCATACAAACTAATATCTGGTATATTAGCATCAACACAAAAATCCATAAGCATTTTTATTAATAATCCACCTCCTCTAAAATCAGGGTTTTGTTTATTAGTGCAAAATGCAATTATATGTATACCACTTCCCAATAGAGACCAGGTTATCATATTTTTTGGAACAGTTTTACCTTGAATTACACCCATTGTATAAATGGAGAATGTGTTTGAATCATTTAAATATCTTGCCAAGTATCTAACATTTAATGGAGAACACATATTAATGTTTTTAAAATTATATAAATAATCACTTACCTGATTAGGTATGGATTTAGCCATAGGACTTGACTTATTTGAGACTATACCTCTATCACTTAATATATCATAATATACCACAAGTTTTTCTTTATATAAAGAGACGATATTATCGTCTATAGCAATTTCTGCTACGGTTTTAAACGATAATGATTTATCCGATGCTAATCTTTTCTCCTCTGCAACATTTGGTATATGTGCTGATTT
>Ga0194047_10001292_pt1 | contig 15509 bp, 16 predicted proteins | sample JunL225m_MetaG_2_FD_160070 | JGI IMG/M metagenome (GOLD analysis project Ga0194047, IMG submission 160070) | Anoxic zone freshwater microbial communities from boreal shield lake in IISD Experimental Lakes Area, Ontario, Canada - Jun2016-L221-5m | ecosystem: Environmental > Aquatic > Freshwater... | reverse complement strand
ATTTCTCTTGTGTTGCCACGCGCAGTGAGCAAAAGAGCGCCCGCTTCAACACGGAGACCATCTTCTACACTTACGTTTACGTCGCTGATGCCAACTATTTCTAAAGTTGCTTGAGCAATAACAACACCAGCAATCACTCCAGATTTGCGAGCAGAAAATTGTGCAATTGATTTTTGGTTCACATCAACCGTTGCAATAGTCGTCACATCTTGTCCGCCATCTAAATCTTCATTTATCGCTCGTCTAATAATTTCAACTACGAGTGTTGGATCAAGTCCAAGAGAGGTCAGTGATGCTCGAGTTTTAGGAGTCAATTCAGAGAAATTCATTTATTGATTACCTCCTGAAACTTCGTGCTCCATTTACCCTGACTATCCAAGTGTTGCAGAATTCTCTTGAGCCAAGTCTTGTTTTGATCAGGGAAGTCTTCACGCCAATGCGATCCACGGGTTTCTTCACGTGTGAGTGCAGACCTGACAATCACTTGCGCAAGTTGGTACAAGTTTGTGGTCTCCCACGCTTCTACACAAGGAAGCAAACTTGACTGGGTTCCAACTTTTTCTAAAACTCCCTCAGTGTCCAACAGAGATTTCTTTGAACGCAATACGCCTGCACCTCGGCTCATGCTTTCTTGTAAAACTTTCCGTGAATCTGGATCTAGCAAAATAGTGGGCTCTTGGATAATAACTGCCTCTGAAAATCCTGTTGCAGTTTGATGGATATCACTTGCGATGCGCGCACTAAACACAAGTCCTTCGAGAAGTGAATTAGAGGCCAATCGATTTGCGCCATGTACACCAGAACAAGCAGTTTCACCGCATGCATATAGACCAGCAACAGTTGTGCGTCCGTTGAGATCTACTCGCACTCCACCTGATGCGTAATGCGATGCTGGTGCAACAGGAATTAATTGTGTAAGTGGATCAATTCCGTGCGCGAGACATGATGCATAAATTGTAGGAAATCTTTCAGTAAATCCCTCTATGTGTCGAACGTCCAGCCAGACATGATGCGCTCCTGTTTTATTCATGTGACGCATACTTGCAATCGAAACAACGTCGCGTGGAGCTAATTCAGCCAAGGGATGCAGGCCGACCATAAAGCGAACGCCATCATCATCGACTAAGTACGCGCCCTCACCACGCACAGCTTCGCTAATGAGTGGTTGTTGTCCTTGCGAACCATCACCTAACCACAAAACAGTTGGATGGAATTGAATGAATTCAACATCAGCTACATCGGCACCGGCACGAAGTGCTAAAGCAACTCCATCACCTGTCGACACCGAAGGATTTGTTGATTGAGCGAATACTTGTCCGAGTCCACCTGTTGCGAGTACCACTGCCCTTGCTAACGCTTGACCCACTCCATCTCGCGTACCTGCACCAATCACATGCAGAGTTACTCCGCAAACAGCGCCATCTTTATTCTTTAGCGCATCTAAAACAAGCGCATGTTCAACAACTTCGATTCCGGCATCATCTTGAACGGCAGCTAATAGCGCGCGCGAAACTTCAGCACCAGTTGCATCGCCACCTGCATGCAAAATTCTGTTTCGGTGGTGTCCGCCTTCGCGTGTAAGTGCAATTTCTCCTGATGCTTCTTTATCAAAAACAGCACCTCGTGCAATAAGTTTGCGCACTGCTTCGGGACCTTCAGAAACTAAAACTTCAACAGCTTTCTGATCGCAAAGTCCTGCACCAGCATCAAGTGTGTCCTTCTCATGTTGACCGGGCGAATCTCCTGGGCCAAGTGCTGCAGCTATACCGCCCTGTGCCCATTTTGTTGATCCTGCATCAACGCGCGCTTTAGTAACAAGCAGTACAGAGAGTCCAAAAGTTCTAATTTGCAAAGCAGTTGTAAGTCCTGCAACTCCGGAGCCAACAACAATCACGTCAGCTCGCGCTGTCCATCCCGGATTCGGGGCAAGGAGTTTCATCGAACACGTGCCTTCATTGGCATATTGTCGATCAAACGGACCCCATTTACCCAACCGGCAACTAACGCACGCTTGGAAAGGCTCTCTTCGCCTGCAAATTCAAATGATTTCTCATCAACAACGCAGGCATAGTCAAGCAGGAATTCAGATTTTAAAGAAAGAGTTTCAGTCAAAGTCTCTTGTATTTCGCTTAATGATTCCATCTCGTTTGCCGCAGTGAGTGCTTGAAAAATCACTAAGGCGTTATCTCGGTCATGTGGTGAAAGTCGAATATTTCTGGAGGAAATTGCAAGCCCATCTGCATCGCGAATAGTTTTTCCGTCAACTATTGAAATTGGAATCTGTAACTTTCGAACCATTTCTTTAATGAGAAACAGTTGCTGAAAATCTTTTTCGCCAAAAATTGCAGTCTTGGGTTGAACCAAATCAAAAAGTCGTTTAACTACCGTGAGCACACCTTGGAAATGTGCCGGGCGTGATGCTCCTTCTAAAATATTTCCAATAGGACCTGGTTCCACCATTGTGACTTCTCCAGGATAAATATCCTTAAAATCTGGCATCCAGAGAATTGTCGCTCCAGCGTTTTTTGCGACCTCTGCATCTTTTTCGGGTGTCCGAGGGTATTTTTCTAAATCTGATTGATTTTCAAATTGCAAAGGATTCACAAAGATACTTACAACAACTTGATCGCTCAGTTGTCGTGCCTGTTGGATTAAACTTGCGTGGCCTTCATGTAGCGCGCCCATAGTCGGGACAAAAACCAAATTGCTCGCGCGAAAGTCCTGCGCATTACTTGTTATAAGCATTTGCTCCAGTCCTTTCAGGGTACCGGGCTAAGGGTCAAAGTTTACTTCGCGGGCGGCAGTTGATGCAAAATTTCACGAACCGGTCCGTGGGTAAGCAGATGTGCTTCTGAATCTATTTCTAACCATGGTTCTAGTACGAATCGGCGCTCATGTGCGCGAGCGTGCGGAAGTGTAAGTTCTTCAGCTTCGCTCAATATTGACCCAAAGCTAATTAGGTCCAGGTCAATAATTCGTGGGCCCCATTTTTCTGTACGAACTCTTCCCATACTTTTTTCTATACCTTGTAGAAGATGAAGCAAATCAAGAGCAGGCAATTCACTGTCAATGATTGCAACGGCATTGAGGTAATCGGGTTGTGCAGGCCCACCTACTGGTTTTGTTATGTGAAACGATGACACTGAAATCACATCTGTTGCCTCACGCAATAGCGCAATGGCTAATTCGAGCGCAGATCGTGGATCATCTAAATTTGCACCAAGAGCGATTACTGCTTTCAACGAGTTCGCTCAACCGTCACAGCAATATCAAGCACTTGTGCGTCTACTGGTGCGCCAGGTTTATGAACAGTCACCAAAACCTTTTTCACTGGCCTGAAAGCTTTCAAAAGTTCTTCACCAATGTCTCCCGCTAACTTCTCGATTAGCGCACTGGGAGGACCTGCAATTGCTTCAATAATGATGTCGCACACTCGTCCATAATCAACTGTGTCTTTCAAAGCATCTGACTTTGACGCTTTGGATAAATTCAATTCAAGTACAACATCTACAAAAAAATCTTGCCCGTTGATACGTTCGTGGTCATAAACTCCATGAAAACCAAAAGCATGTATTCCAGTTATCGTGATGCGATCGCTCATGATAATTCTCCAGCTACTGCAATGGCATCTCTATGTGGTTTCACGCTATGGACTCTAACGCCCCAAACGCCTGCATTGGCGCAATGTGTTGTAAGGGCAATGCTTGCATATTCTCGGTCGTCTGGATTTTGAGAGCCCGTTAGTGCGCCTAAGAATCTTTTTCGAGATCCACCAACCAAAACAGGAAACCCCAAATCATTAAACTTTCCAAGGTTCCGCAATATCGTCCAATTGTGTTCACTCTCTTTTGCAAATCCCAGCCCTGGATCAATGATCAAGTTCTGGCGTGAAATTCCTGCGCTAATTGCCATCTGAATGCGTTCCTTGATTTCACTCAATACCTCAGCCAGCACGTCTGCATATGTGGCTTGCGACTGCATATTAATTGAATCTCCACGAGTATGCATTGCTATGTAAGGAACATTTAATTGTGCAACGGTTGCAAGCATCAGAGGGTCCGCCATGCCTGCACTCACATCGTTAACAATTTTTGCCCCAGCAGAGATTGCTAACTTTGCGGTATCCGCACGTTTAGTATCAACACTGATAACTGCGCCAGCTTTTGCAAGTGAACTGATAACACCAATGATTCGTTCTTGCTCTACACTGGCAGATACGCGTTCTGCACCAGGCCTTGTGGATTCTCCACCAATATCAATGATGTCTACGCCTTCACTCATCATTTCTAAACCTCGAGCAATAGCGCTTTCGTGAGAACTAAAGCGGCCGCCATCTGCGAATGAGTCAGGAGTGACATTGAGAATTCCCATAACAAGTGTTCTGTTCTGTGCAAGATTCAAATCGGAAAGTGCCACAGCAATTATCTCGTAGTTATGAGACTTATGGCTTCTGCGCGAGTTGCAGGATCTCTTAACTTTCCTCGCACAGCACTTGTAATTGTTCGGGCCTCAGTCTTACGAACTCCGCGCATCGACATGCAAAGATGCTCGCATTCGATGATGACAATTACACCTGCGGGTTGGAGTATCTCAACTAACGCATCTGCAATCTGTGACGTCATTCTTTCTTGAACTTGTGGACGACGAGCAAACATATCTACAAGGCGAGCAATTTTAGATAGCCCTGTTATTCGTCCAGAGGGAATATAACCAACATGAGCAACTCCGTGGAATGGTGTTAAGTGATGCTCGCAATGGGAAAAAACATCAATATCTTTAATTATTACTAGTTCTTCGTGGCCAATATCAAATGAAGTCGTTAATACATCTTCAGGTGATTGCCATAGTCCAGCAAAGTTTTCTGCCAGCGCCCGTGCAACTCGTGCAGGAGTTTCGCGCAAACCATCTCGAGCTGGATCTTCACCTAGCGCAAGTAATAATTCCGTGACTGCTTTTTCTGCACGTGCTTGGTCAAAAGGTTTTTTGGCGCGACCATCTTGTGGACCCATTGAAATTGGACTGATATCACTCACTCGTTTTTTTCGCCCTACGAACTTTTTTCTCTGGCTCTTCTTCCGCCACAACTATTGCTGGCGTAGTTGGTACTGGAGGAAGCACCGATGGTTTGCGAAGTGGTGATCCAGTCCATGCTGGACGGGCTGGATATGGTTTTACTTTCTTAAAGATTTTCGCGATTTCTTCCTTGTTCAGTGTTTCTTTTTCAAGAAGTTGAATCACCATTTCATCAAGAACGGTTCGATTGTTTTCTAAAATATTGAAAGCCTCCTGATGGGCATTTTCAATTAATGATCTAATTTCAGTATCGACAATGGCTGCAATACTTTCAGAGAAATCGCGGGTGTGACCGTAGTCGCGACCCATAAATGGCTCACTGGCATCACTTCCAAGTTTGATGGCTCCAATGGCTTCCGTCATTCCGTATTGAGTGACCATTGCCCGAGCAAGTGCAGTTGCCTTTTCAATGTCATTACTGGCGCCAGTCGATGGATCGTGGAAAATCAACTCTTCAGCTGCTCGGCCACCGAGAGCATACGACAGCTGATCCAACAATTGATTTCGCGTTGTTGAGTATTTATCTTCATCAGGCAAAACCATTGTGTAACCAAGTGCGCGACCGCGAGGCATGATCGTGATTTTGTGAACAGGATCAGTGTGTGGCAGTGCATGGGCAACAAGTGCATGTCCAGCTTCGTGATACGCAGTGACACGACGTTCTTCTTCACTCATCAGTCTGCTCTTGCGTTGAGGCCCAGCCATAACTCGATCAATTGCTTCGTCCATAGAAGTATTCGTAATTACTTTTTTGTTCTCGCGAGCAGTGAGTAAAGCGGCTTCGTTAAGAACATTTGCAAGATCTGCTCCAGTAAATCCAGGAGTTCTGCGAGCATAATTAATTAGTTCAACGTTCTTATCTAGCGGCTTACCTTTTGCATGAACTTTCAAAATTTCTTCGCGACCTTTTAAGTCAGGTCGTTCAACAGGTATCTGTCGATCAAATCGGCCAGGACGCAAAAGTGCTGGATCCAATACATCTGGCCTGTTAGTGGCTGCAATAAGAATGACAGAACCGTTGGTTTCGAAGCCATCCATCTCAACAAGTAGTTGATTTAACGTTTGTTCGCGCTCATCATGTCCGCCACCCATACCCGCACCACGTTGACGTCCGACGGCATCTATTTCATCGACAAATACTATGGATGGGGCATTTTCTTTCGCTTGGTTGAAAAGGTCGCGAACGCGAGAAGCACCAACACCGACAAACATTTCTACGAAATCTGATCCAGAAATTGAATAGAAAGGAACATTTGCTTCACCAGCTACGGCACGCGCAAGCAAAGTCTTTCCTGTTCCGGGAGGGCCATACAACAAAATACCTTTAGGAATCTTTGCGCCGAGTGCAACATATTTTGGTGGGTTGGCAAGAAAATCTTTAATTTCCATCAACTCTGCAACTGCTTCTTGGGCACCTGCAACATCTGCAAAAGTTGTCTTTGGTACATCGTCAGTCTGCAATTTTGCTCGAGAGCGTCCAAAACTAAATGCTCGTGAGCCTCCTTGTGCCTGACTCATCATGAAGAAGAAAAGGAATCCGATTAGCAGGATTGGAGCAAACGAGAAGAAAAATGAAATCAAGAGGGATTGTGAAGCAACTTTCACAGACCATGATTTTGGTGGTGGGTTGCTTGTAAGAGCATCAATCAGAGTTGGCTCTTGCCCTGTTATGTATGAAGCTTCAACTTTTGTTGCACCTTTAATGGCAGATCCAGATTTCAAAATAGCTTGTATTTTTTGACTCTTATCAATTAGCAATACAGAGTCCACTTGACTCTTCGAAATTGCATCCAATATTTCAGAAGTTTTTACTTGCGTGTATCTATTTCCTGCGCTGGAAATCTGCCCAAAAAGGGAAACTCCAATAATTGCCACAATGATCCAAAAAAGTGGACCGCGAAGTAACCGTTGGGCGCGCGTTTTTGGCGCCTTGCTCGGTTTCTTTTCTAGTTTCTTTTTCTTCTTAGGCATTTCCATTATTTTATATTTCGTTTCTCTTAGGAATACTTATGTTTGGCGAGTACGCCAATAAAGGGAAGGTTTCTATAAATTTCATTAAAATCAAGCCCATAGCCAACAACGAAGTCCGAAGGGATTTCAAATCCCACATACTTCACCGGGACTTCAACTTTTGCAGCATCTGGTTTCCTTAAGATTGCAAGAATCTCAACACTCTTGGCTCCTCGAGATTCAAGGTTGGCTTTAAGCCAAGAAAGCGTTAATCCAGAATCAACAATGTCTTCAACAATAAGTACTTCACGACCAGTGATGTCTCGATCTAAATCTTTGAGGATTCTTACAACGCCACTTGATTTAGTCCCAGATCCATATGATGAAACTGCCATCCAATCCATTTCAACATGACGTTGTAGTGCGCGTGCTAAGTCGGCCATTGCCATAACTGCACCTTTAAGAACTCCAACAAGCAAAAGATCGCGATCGCGATAATCTTCATCAACGCGTTGTGCTAATTCTTTTACTTTCGCTTTGAGTTGTTCTTCAGTTGCGACCACTCTTTCAATATCGTTGCCAACGGCTGATAGATCCACGGTGCCTCGCGCTTCCTATTGATTGGACTGTAAGAGCGAAAGTCTGCCCGAAATTCGTCGAACCTTCACACCACCTGGCAAGCTCACCTCACCTTGCCCGCTCCACGAGGTGACCAAAGCCTCAAGAACGCTCACTTGTTCGGCTGTGAGAGAGCCCAAAGGGGCGCCAGCCGCATATACAGCCAATCTAAGGATGCGACTGCGAACAGCCCTAGGAAGTTGGGCAATTGCATCCACATCGAGTGATGCTGGGTCAAGGGTCGCAAATACTTTATCTGCCCACTCATCGAGTGCATCTGCATCATCTCGCAATAGGCCGGCACTGCGAGCAAGTGATGCGCTAATGCCCGGGCCGATCGTCTCCTCTAATACTGGAAGTGCTTGCAACCGAACACGGACCCGCTTGAACTGTGGATCAACATTATGTGGATCACTCCACGGTTCTAATTTTTCTTCGTCGCATGCATGAAGTGTTTGCTCGCGCGTAATGGCTAACAGAGGGCGGACGTACATTCCGTTCTGCGTAGCCATTCCAGATAGTGATCGCGTTCCTGAACCGCGAGCTAAACCTAAAAGAACACTTTCTGCTTGGTCATCTCTTGTGTGACCTAAGAAAATTTTTACTGCGCCATATTTTGCTGCAACTAAATCAAGAGCTTCGTACCTTGCTCGACGAGCAGAGGCTTCAACTCCATCAGTGATGTCAACGTTTACTTTTACGATCTCAGATTCAGAGATGCCCATATTCTTAAACTGCGCGATAACTTTATTTGCTTGAATCCCTGATTGCTCTTGCAATTGGTGATCTACTGTCACTCCAATAATTTGTAGGGCTAATTTGCTCGCTTCTTTCGCAACAGCAAAACTTAGAGCAAGGGAATCTGCTCCTCCAGAAGATGCCACAATAATTTTGTCACCTGCAGAACATTTTTCTAGTTCCACTCGAACGGCGCTACGAATGGCCACCATTGCGTTACCGGTGGAATTCGACATAGGTGAAGACTAGACCCGACCGCCAAATGGCATAAGCCCATTAATGCTGTACATATTGGAAAAGAGCAATCCTTTGCTTTTGGAATTTGCCTCCCACATCATGCCATTTCCCGCATAAATGGTGATGTGGTGAATTGAGCTAATAGTTCCGTTGAATGAATAAAAGAGTAGGTCGCCAGGTACAAGTTCATTTAACGTCACATGCTTTGTGGCCACTGAATATAGGGCGGCATTTAATCGTCCCCATTCAGGATATCCAAGGCCGGCAGAAACATAAGCTGTGTAGACAAGTCCCGAACAATCAAAAGAATTTGGACCTTGAGCTCCCCACACATATGGCTTACGCGCTAGAACTTGCTTCTTTGCATAGGCAACAGCTTTCAATCGTTGAGCTTCTGTCGAGCGAATTGTTGAACGTCCTTTAAACCCTAAATCCGGCCAAACCTTTTTCTGTCCAGGTGTTTGTGCGGCCTGGTTCGCATTTGCTTCTTCTAATAATGCAAGTTGTCTTTGCTGTTCTAAAGTCGTGCGTACTTTTTTAGCGCTTAAAAGTTCTTTCATCAGTTGATCTTGAACTCTTTGCAACTTATTAACTTCTACTTGTTGGGCTGCTTTTGCGGTGTCTGCAATCTTCTTTGCTGCTGCAACCTTTTCTGTTGCAACCACTTGTGCAGCTTTAGCATCATCTGCTTGTTGTTTAGCCGCACGAGCTACAACCTCTGCTGCCTTGAAGCGGTCAAGGGCTGTCGAGTTGTGGGCTCCAATGGTGCTCAGAGTTGAAAGTTGATCCATCAAATCTTGTGGTCCATTTGAACTCAGTAACGGCTCTAGATCACCTAGCCCACCACCAAGAATGTAAGCATTTGCTGCAAGTTTTCCAATCACTTTATGGGCTTCATCAACTGCCGCTGCTGTTTCCTGTGCATGTAATGCAGCCGCATCTGCGACTTTAGTTGCTAGCGCCAATTCATTCTGAGCTTGAATATATTTTGCTCGCGCTGCGTCAGCAATTGCTGTCAATCCTCGAAGTGTTTGATTCGCCTTATTGAGTTTGGCTGCGGCAGCGTCTGCAGCTTTTTTCTTTGCTGTCTCTGCTTTTTTAGCCGCTTCAATTTGAGCAAGACTAGGTTTTGGAGTTTTAGCATAGGCAGGGGTCGACGCACACAAAAGCCCAGCAATTAAGGCTACTGAAAGTGCACGTGACGTTTTCAAAATGTTACTCCCCTCAAAGAGTTAATAATAAACGCTTGAGGGATTAAACAACGCTTTATGAGCTAAGTGTCTTAATTTGCCACATCACGTCGACGAAACAGGACCGCAACCGCTATCGATCCAATTGTTAAATAAATTGCGACTAGTCCAATTGCATGTAAATAGGAGGAATTAATATCACCGCCGGAAGCGATAGTTGTCATTGCCTGCCCCGGCATCCATTTACCTGAATTTTTAACGGTCGCTGAAATAATATTTTCAACAATGAGTAACCAGGCAACTCCCAGTGAAATCGCAGGTATTGGAGATCTGAAGAGGATTCCGAGAATCATTCCAACTGTTCCGTAAGCAACTACAGAGATAAATACATTGATAAACGTCTGGATAAGCGACCATCGTGCATCTGAGGTGGTCCAAGCTGCAGTATTAATATTTGCCTTACCTGATAGCGCGAATGCAAGGCTTATTGCAACAATCGCCGAAACAACAACGGTTATCAACGCAAATGATTTCATTGCCACAAATTTTCCGAAAAGTAAGGTTAATCTGCGAGGCTGGCGAACTAATAAATTACGTAATGTTCCATATGTATATTCCTGCGCAGTTTGGGATGCAAAGACGCAGAGTGCGACAAGCCCTAAAAGGCCAGCTGCAGAACTGAATCCAATGGAAACACCGTGTGCCAATTCAAGTGTCTGCCTAGAAATCATTCGTCCTTCTCGAGCATTGCCGCGCGGAGAATCTAATAAGAGGAATAAAAGCGAAGTCACTAAAGCGGTGACCGCCATGACTGCTCCCATGGTGCCAAAGAACAACGTTGGACGGCGAAGTTTGCGCCATTCTGCGAAGAAGACATTTATCACTGATCGTCTCCTGTCATTTCAAAAAATGTTTCTTCGAGTGAAGGTAATACTGGGGAAAGTTGAGAAAGAGTAATCCCCGATTCAAATGCCAATGTGTTTAAAGCGGGTGCCCAATCTGCTGGTGCCAAAATGTGAGCAGCGCCGTCAATAATTGAACCTTCATGCCCTGCGCTTTTTGCGATATCTAATAACTTCACCATGTCGTTGGAATTACTGCACTTGGCGATAATTATGGGTTGTTGACGCAAAAGAAGGTCTTTAGTTTTTCCCGCAAATATGACTTTCCCTTGCCGCAACATCACCAAGGAATCACTAATCATTTCAATTTCTGAAAGTAAATGTGAAGAGACAAAGACAGTTGTTCCTTCACTTGCAAGCGAGCGCAGTAACTCACGAATTTCTTGAATTCCTGCAGGGTCAAGTCCATTTGTTGGTTCATCCAGCATTAGCAACTGTGGATTAGGTAATAGTGCTGCGGCAATACCAAGTCGTTGTTTCATTCCAAGTGAATAAGTTTTGTATTTAGAATTTGCACGATCTCCAAGCCCTACTCGATCCAAAAGGCCTTGAACTTGATCTTTGGCATATCCGCCGAGCGTTGCAAGCAATCGTAAATTTTCAGCACCACTAAGTGCTGGATAAAATGCTGGGCCTTCAATCATCGCCCCTACGCGGTTGAGATACTTTTCAGGATGGTTAATATTTTCACCCAAAATTGTTCCGGTACCACCCGTTGGCGTGATAAGACCCAGAAGCATCCTCATAGTTGTGGTCTTGCCCGAACCATTAGGCCCAACAAAGCCACACACGGTTCCTAGGGGTACTTCAAAATTTGCATGCGATACAGCAGTCCGATCCCCGTATTTCTTGCTCAAATCTTTGACGCTGATGGCAATTGTGGTCACGACTGTCACCTTACACTTTGTACATGAGTAAACGCCACTGGGGATATCAACCCTTACCTGAGCGCCCAGATCCATCTTGGGAACTTCATCAGGAAACGCAATCAGTTCGCGCTGGCCTCGCTCGTTCAGGTTTTGGCGAAACTTCAGAAGCTTTATATCTCAATAGTGGTTTCACTTATGGAAGTGCAGAACAAGCAGTTGCTTCCTTTGCAGACGAAGTAGATCACTATGTTTATGGACGCTTTGCAAACCCAACAATTTCGATGTTTGAAGAACGCCTTGCTGCAATTGAAGGTGCCGAATTTTGTGTCGGTACAGGTTCTGGAATGTCCGCCATGTTTGCATCAATTGCTTGCATGGTGAAGTCCGGAGATCGCGTTGTTGCTTCCGCTTCTATGTTTAGTTCTTGTTATGTAATCCTCATGGAGATCTTGCCTAAGTGGGGCGTTAACGTTGAACTAGTTGAATCAAATGACCAAAAGGGTTGGGCGAAAGCACTTTCGAAACCAACAAAAGTTGTTTTCATTGAAACTCCAAGCAATCCAATGCTCGATATTGTTGATATCAAAATGGTGAGCGATCTGGCGCACAACGTTGGTGCAACCGTCGTTGTCGATAACGTGATGGCCTCGCCTGTACTGCAAAAGCCGCTCGAACTAGGGGCGGACGTTGTTATGTATTCGGCTACCAAACATATCGATGGCCAAGGACGGGTATTAGCTGGTGCAATCTTGGGTAAGAAGTCTTATCTTGAAGAGCACTTAAGCCAATTTGTCCGACACACAGGCCCATCCCTTAGCCCATTCAATGCTTGGGTCCTAGTTAAGTCACTTGAAACAATCGGAATGCGCGTTGAGCGCATGAGTCAAAGTGCGCAGAAAATTGCTGAGTTCTTAGAATCTCGATCCGAAATTAAGAGCGTGCGTTACCCAGGGCTTAAATCTCATCCAGGTTTTGCAATTGCTCAAAAACAAATGAGTGGCGGCGGTTCCACAATCGGAATTGAATTTGAAGGCGACCAAAGCGCCGTATTTAAGTTTATGAATGCCCTTCGCGTCATAGATATTTCAAATAACTTAGGCGACAGTAAGTCACTTATTACTCATCCAGCATCGAGCACTCACAGACGCCTGGATCCAGAAGTACGTGCAGAAATGGGAATTACTGATTCAGTTCTGCGCTTATCGGTTGGACTGGAGCATTCATCTGACTTGCTGAAGGATTTAGAACAAGCTTTCTAAACAGTGAGTTGGGCGATTACTAGAATCACGGAAAATAGACTCAAGTAACTTATAGACCACTGAAAGATCTTTCCTGCTACTTTCGCATATTCCGTGGAATCTTCTCTTAACGCCATCATTTGCTTTGCAAATATCAGTCCCAAAACAATTGTTAGGCCCAAAGACCACATTGGTAACTTCGCACTCTGGATGAGAACTATCGAAGAAATTATCATGGCAATTGTGTGAAACCACATCTGGCGATGAACATCCGCTTTCGTTGCAACTACAGGCAACATGGGGACTCCGGCATTTGCATAATCATCTTTATACTTGATTGCAAGTGCCCAGAAATGAGGGGGCGTCCAGAAAAATATAACCAAAAAGAAAGCAATGGAAGCAACTGAAAGTGAATTAGTAACAGCTGCCCATCCAATTAATACGGGCATGCAACCCGCTGCACCGCCCCAAACAATATTTTGTGCAGTTCTACGTTTGAGCGCCATCGTGTAAACCAATACATAAAAAGCAATTGCAATAAGTGCGAGAAGTGTGGCAAGGGGTGTTGTAAAGAACCAAAAAATAGCTAATGAAATAAAGCCAATTGCTGTGGCGAAAACAATTGCTTGAGTTGTACTTAATACACCAGTGACGAGTGGACGTTTAGATGTCCGGGTCATTAATTTATCTAAATCACTTTCAATCACCATATTGTAAGCATTCGCTGAGCCGGCAGCTAAAGTTCCGCCAATAATTGTTGCAACAGTTAGACCAAGCGGCGGAAGACCTTTGTTTGCTAACACCATTGCAGGAAGAGTAGAAACTAGGAGTAATTCAATGACTCGCAATTTCATTAAATCGATATAGCCTTGCATCACAACGCCTCGGCCAGTAGATATGCTCACTAGGCAAGATTACTCAGCAACTCTGAGTTGTGTTCACAGGATGTTCTCAGACGCAAGGGTTAATTTCCTCCTCAACGAGAGGATCCACAATGACACCTATGAAGAAGCCTGAATGGTTCCAAATGGCTGAGGCCGATAGTCCAAAGCCAATGCGCACAATCAAACGAGGCACTCGCATCGTGGCACTAGTGGCTCCCTTGATTCTTGTAGGGGTTGGCTTCGTTGTTGCTCAATCTAACGATGGCGGACCTGCATTAGCTGGCGAAAATCAAACTCTTGTAAAACAAAGCAGTCAAAAACTTTCAGCAACAACTACACCTTCTACAAATGCAACTCAAGCACCAGCAGCAACAATTCAAAAACCTGTTGCGCGTGGAGATGACGAAGGAACTAACGAAGGTAATCTTCCTAAAAATCGCACCATAAGCATCGGAACGAGTGCTGGGCCAATTCAACCGCCAACAGGTCACGGTGACGATGACAATGAAGGCTTTGAAGGCGAAGACGACTAACTCACCTAGAATACGGCGGTGACTTACCGCGCTCGTTTTGCAATTCTGATAGCTGCTATCACGGCAGTGATTCCTGCCTCTTTTGCTGATGAGACAACAACGGTTGCAAATGACACAACACCTATGGCAACTTCCCAATCTCAACGTCCAATTGATTCAACCAAGATGGTTTTAATTCAAACCATCGGTGGCAATATCACACCAAAATCTGTGCGAGCTTCTGGCACTGGGATTGTTAGTGCGCATAACATGATGTATCGCCATTCAATAACCTTTTATGATGCAAAAACATTTGCGCTATTAGCAACCGTGCCTGACAGTGTTGATCTAGCTAAATTTGGATTCACTCAATATTCGGGAATATACAAAGGCGCACCCGTTGAAGGTTCATATTCGCCAGATGGAAAATATCTCTATGTAACTAACTACGCAATGTACGGAAAAGGCTTTAACCACGAAGGTCATGACACGTGTAGCCCTTCTTCTGGTTACGACTCTAGTTTTCTTTATCGAATTAATCTCGCCACGTATTCCATAGACGCTGTTTACCATGTTGGCGTAGTACCTAAGGTTGTCGAAGTAACACCTGATAACAAATATATTCTTGTCTCTCATTGGTGTTCCTACGATCTTCGGGTTATTTCAGTTGAAACTCAAAAAGTTGTAAAGGTTCTCAAAATTGGTGCATATCCAAGAGGGATAACTGTCTCTCCTGATGGTCAAACCGCTTATGTGGCGCAAATGGGTGGAACCACAATTCACCAGATCGATCTCAAAACTTTCTCTGACAAACTCATTCAAATTGGCGTGAATCCAAGGGCAGTTGTCTTGTCGCCAGATGGAAAAATTCTTTATGCAACGCTTAATAGCTCTGGAAAAGTAACTGCTTATGATTTAGTGAAAAGGAAAAACATTGGCACGGTCACCACAGGAAAAGCGGCTCGAAGTTTAACCATTTCAACTGATGGCACGGCGCTCTTTGTAGTTAATTTTGAGTCGGGCTCCATGTCTAAGGTCCGAACCTCTGACATGAAGGTGTTGCAAACCGTCAAAGTGTGCGAACAGCCAATTGGAATCACATACGAGAAAACCATGAATCGAACATGGGTTGCCTGCTATTTAGGACAAATTAAAGTATTTGCTAATCAATAAGCTTTAAGAAGTAGTGGCAGTGATTGTTTCTTCAACTGGTACTTCAGGGATAGTGGGTGTGAACGGGGCGGCAATTTTTCCCAAACTGCTATCAAGAGTTCCGCGCGCACGTGCTGTGCCTAATG
>Ga0194047_10001290_pt1 | contig 15510 bp, 20 predicted proteins | sample JunL225m_MetaG_2_FD_160070 | JGI IMG/M metagenome (GOLD analysis project Ga0194047, IMG submission 160070) | Anoxic zone freshwater microbial communities from boreal shield lake in IISD Experimental Lakes Area, Ontario, Canada - Jun2016-L221-5m | ecosystem: Environmental > Aquatic > Freshwater... | reverse complement strand
AATATTTCCGTTACCAATGACTTCAAGCATTTGTTGCATCCCATATGCCTCGCCAGAATTCATAGTGTTGCCAAAATTCATTGCGCTTGCGGGAGACCCCATTAGCTCAGTAGCCGTGTTATTGGCTGTTTGCCCAAGGCCCCAAGCATTAGACACATTCGCGCCCATGCCGCGATATGACAAAGCGCCTTGCGTAGAAATTCCCTGTGCTGTTTGGGCGATGCTATTGATAGCCTGTGTAAATCCAAAATTAGGGTTAATGTTGTACGATTGAATAATTGCAGCCTGCGCACCTTGCAATGCGGCGCTTGCACCAGACAAAGCGCCACGACCAAACTGCAATACCTGCAATCGGTGGGCACGTCGGGTTTCTTTGCGAAGCTCCCACAGCGCCCGTTCTTTTTGGTAAGCCTGCTCTACTTCCGATGCAATAGCCTTGGCCTGCTCGGTTTCCAGTTTCCCCAATGCATTACATTGCGCCTCTGCACAATTAGCTGGGTAGCACTCCAGCACTTTGCGTTTTGCTTCTGTGAATTGGCGTATTACGGATGCCGTCACGCGCAGGCGAATAGCATTCCAGTCCGGCTCTGGCACGTCGATATTTGCGGCATCCGCAAGCTGCGCGTCTTCTTCGTCAATCTGCTTTTCAAATTGCGCAAATAGTTTCCCGCTTCGGGCAAGCTCAATAGTAGATATGCCGTCAAGCCTGTCCTGCGCTTGCTTTGCAATTTTGTATTGCTGATCGGCAAAGTAGACCTGTGTGATTGCCTGTGCTGCGGCAATGATGTTACGGACTGTGTTTGTATCCTGTACTGCGGCAAAGTATCGGCAGGCGTAATAAGCTTGGGCTCCGGCTTGGTTCCAGTTTTTCCATGCGCCCGTATCAGGCGGGCCATTGCATGGCTCTTGTCTGTCTAGTGGGATAGATGGCATTTTTTACCTCTGCATATTCTTGTCGGCATCCATGCAATAGCCTTGGCTGCCGTTGGTTGAATAGGCCATACACCTAGATGTAATGCACTTAGAGCCTGGGTGTGGAGAATTGCCAGACACTCTGTTTGCGCTGCTGATTGCATTGGTGCAGCCGCTGATGCCATTGCCTTCCCATGGGCCTGTAACCACTTCATTTTCTGGCCTAGCGTTAGGGCACCATTGGCCTTCCATTTCAGAGTCTGGTTCGGTACTCCGCCAGTTCATGTTATCGTCCAGCTTTGAGCAGTCGCCTTTGTCATCGCCAAAGTCACGCCAAAATACACAGCGCGTAGTCATGCAAAGGCAGTCTGAATTAGGGCTTCCATCTGGCGCTCGGTTGACTACAGTTACAGCAACCATCTTTCCATCTGTTTTATAAAGTCCGTAAGCTCCGCCGTTTCTATCAGCCCATTCACCTGAGAATGAACATTCTTTTGTTTCGCTCTGCACAAGTGCAAAAGGGCACCATCGGCTTTCCGCTTCTGATTTGGTCATCATTGCAGCATCTCCAAGTCGTACCCATTGCTGAGGTCAACCAATACCGCATAACCCATCTTGCCAATGAACGGGTTTATGACAGCGGCATATGCTTTCATACCAAATATCTTGCCATTTTCTCGGGCTACTATTACTCTGGTCGTCGCTCCAAGGGCTAGTTTCAGCATTTCGTTGTGCGCGGACTCTCCAGTTGCTGCATTAAAAAATGCGACTATCCCTTCAAGGTCGGTGCTTTCCTCAATGATTGGGCGAAAAACATCATGCACCCACGTTACCGAATCAGCGGTTTCGTTCTTGGTGGGCTTGCACCAGCAATCCGCGCCACGGATGTGTTCTTTTTTGTCAATGGGGATTAAGTGATATTCTTGCATTAAGCCTGTCCTGTGGATAAGTTTCTTACACTCGTTGAAAGTGAGTATGCACTAACTTCGCCAGTTGTTTGAATTTCAAACTGCCAAGACAAACCGGAGTGCGTGTTTATCCTGATCGGTTTATTGTTTTCTGCTATGTCAGTGTCCACTAACTCATTGTCACACCAGTGGCGAATTTCCGAAGGTTCAAAATCGCCTTGCACTTTGAATGCACTGAATGCAACCCATGCGGCGTTATCCAGTTCGCTAGACTTCCAGCGCAGCTTCAAATAGCTATCGCCCTCGTTCCACCAGTAAACGCCATCGTCCATTAGCAGGTAAAGCTCGTCCAAGTTAGAGCGATACAAAGCGCGCGGCTTTGATCCAAGATCAATCGTCACCAAGTCAATATCGCTTTGCTTGTCATAGGTCTGGTCTGGTATGCGCAAACGGAAGCCGATTTTGTCAGTGAACCCGTAATAGCATCCATCGTGTACCGCAGACACCATTGTTTCCGGCGCAATCTCGCGCCACTGGCCCTGCGTGAAATACTGCTGAGTGAGCAGCACGGTTTGACGACCCGGGGAGATCATCAGCAAGCCATCTTGCGTAGCCCATATTGCGTGTTCATTGTGGATAACCATTGACCGCACGGATGCGATCGGGTGGCTATCGTCATGCTCCACAACCGTATGGCATCCCGTCATGTTGCATGGCGTTGGCTTAATGATCGCCGGGCGTCCATCGGTGGCAACGTAGCCAATCCCCTGCCCGATCAAAAAGGCTTTTGGGTATGCGTGTACCGTGTGCCGCAAACTAAAAGGCCATGCATGCGGGTGGTTTTTGATTGAAAACACAATCTGTTTTCCGCTTAATCCAGCAAGCTCCCCAGTCTGCCAGTATTGAATATGCCGCAAGTCAGCGGGGGGCTGGTTGTGTTCGTCGCTGTCCAGCTCTTCACCAAGGAAGTCGCGGTTATCCGTAAACCCTGCCGTCCCAGCCGCAACTTCTCCAATGTAGAAAAACCCGCTAAATCCGCTTTTGCCTGATATGTCAGGGCTTTGCTCACTGGCGTAAATCTGCACCTTGGTAATGCCGTATTCCACTGGGAAGGCGGTGGGCAACGTCAGATTTACGGGCACGGTTGAATTCGTCTCAATGAAATTGCTTTCCGCGCTAGGTTCGCTCTTATGCCCGAACTTGTTCACGAGGCGTATTTTGTAACTGCGAATCTGACGGCTGCTGTCGGTGTACTCAAACGGTCGTGGTGGCGCTGTAGGCGTTGCGGTAGGTGCTGCAATAGGGCAGGGAAACCCCAAGCGCGTCCAGTTCCCAGCGCAGGCTTCGGCCTCAGTTGCAAGCGCAGGCCACGGCGCTACATTGGTAGAGGCAAACAACCCGCAGTTAATTTGCATGTCCACAACTTGCGCATTGCAGTTGGGGCTAACAATCTCACAGCAAGTTTTGAACAGGTACCCGCCAGTTTTAGAGCTCAACTTTCGGGGCTTGCGAAAAGGCATAAGAGAGCCGCGCGACAAGTCCACATTTTCCGCAACCACGCCCATTTGTCGGGCTAGGTTGTGCGGCATGATGCGCGGCGCTATGCCGCCAAACTTTGTGATGCGGATTGTCATGCCAGACATTTTACTGTCTGCCTATTTTTTAAGCAATTAAAACGCTTGCGCTTTGGTCTGTGTTGTGTATACTAGGCGCACTTAACAGGAGAATTGATGAAATCAAAATCAACATTGAAAGAGCTTGAGGCGGCAGAGAGAGCGCTTCGCAAAATTGCTTTGAACATAAATTTTGGAGAGGATTCGTTTGAACATTCAAAATTCCATGATGGAATTTTGAAAGGTCTGGAAATTGCATGTGACGAATTGGCGCTACGCAGGCTTGGAAAACGTGCGCGGTTTTCTTGGATGTTAGATGGAATGGCTTATCAAAAAAAAGGATGGGGGCCATGGCGGTGGGTTGACGATAATCTTTGCACCAGCGGCGCAAACATGTCGAGAGTTGAATATTTTTATTATGCCAAAACAATTTCCGTAACTGATGGAGTGGTTGAAATTTGCGTTACCAAACATAGAGAAAAAACAAAAATTAAAAAAATAGCAGCATCTGCATTAATTGATCTCTTAATCAAGCAAAAAAATTGTAAAGATTACAGCGGGGAAATCATCAGATATTTCAGGATCAAAGAATGAAACGTACAAACCTATACCTACCACTTACATTGATTGAACGCCTAAAGGAGAAGGCCGTTAAAACTGGCTACTCAGTTAGCGAGCTTGTTCGTCAGGCGATTGAATTGTTTTTGAAATAACCAAGGATAGTGGAATTACCTTGAGCAAGGGTCAATACCCATCACAATAGTTCTTGTAGTGCCCTGCATGGTTGTAGTTATTTCTTTAGTTGCTGGAAAGCATCCGGCGCATTTGTCCTTTGCACTAACTGGTTTGATTGGAGATAGGCTGGTCGGCACCGCGTCAGGGTTTACAGTGCATTCTGGTTTGCATGGAGTGGCGTCTTGGCATGCGTCATTCTCTGCTCCAGCTTGAGCCCATGAAACAGGCATGGCGGCTGTTTTTTCGTTCGAGCATGTTGCAGGCTCTGTGGCTGGTGGCGTAAGGCAGTCGCTAGGACATGTATCGAAGTATTCCATAGGTCAGAACGTGTTGATTCGGTTGGGCAGGTCTACATAGCCAGTGCCTGCATCAATAGCGGCCTGAGCGCGTAGCCCTTCGTACTCGCGCAATAGGTCTTGCCCAAGCGCTGGGATGCTCCACGGCACACCGCCCATTTTGCGCAGCTTTCCAGCAGTCCCTGCAATGATTGCCCTTCGGTATCGCTCGATCACAATCTTGTCAACGGTGCAAGCGTCATTCGCAACAAACGCAGAATAGACGACTGTGATGTTTTTGCACTCATTGCAAATTGCTTTGTCCAGAACAATCTTGTCCATAGGCTCAAATACGAACCCATTGCCGGGATAGCCACAGCGGCAACCGCCATTTGTATGGCAGCACAGTTTGGCATTGCGCACGTCAAGGCACAATCCATCTACGCATACCGAGTGGATGACGTCTATGCGCTCTCCAACTACTGGCGACACGTAGTAGTCACGCACGCCCTTTTGAACGCATATTGATTCACGCCGAAGCAATATTCCACTTGATTTTGTTAGCTCGGTGAGAATATCTGACAGTCGCAAGCGCACAGCCTCATTCGGTGCGGTCATGTACTCGTCACCGTCTTTGTAAGCCGTCTCTGGTGCGATTATTTCGATTAGGTCGTCAAGATTGACCATCTCAATGTCGCGGCCTGAGTTGTCGCAGGTTGTGCAACATTCGCCCGGTGTAATCGCAGGCGTACAGCTAAAGTCGGTTATCTCCATGCCGTTGGAGAAAATTCTTGCTTTGGTCATGTTGTTGGGCAAAAGTCTTTGCAGAACTGTTTGTCAATATCGCGGTACACGCCGAGCATTCGGAACATGAGCGTAATTTGTGAAGCGGCCAGAACTTGGCTGGTCTGGCTTTCTGTTTCAGTCAACCATGCCATGTAGCGGGCATAGTGGAGCGCAGGCTCCATCACTGTCGAGGTGAAGCAAATACTGCTATCGAGGTCACAGCTTAAGGGCGTTGGGCGCACTGCGCCAGTCACCCGATAGAACACAATTGAATCAGCGCACACTGGAGGGGTGAACGTAAACTGGCCGTTGACGCTGTTTGACGATACGTGGTCTGGCAGGATATGGGAACAATCCGCATCTTCTCCCGGCTTTGTCGGAGCTTTCCCAGCGCAGCCGTTGCTTCTGAAAAGTGCGGCAAGTGAGCCATTTGTCTTTTTCAGTTGCTTGATGACAGAACCGCAGGCGTCGGTCAGGGCGTCTACGGATTTAATCTTGTCGAAGCCTGGTGGTTGCTGAAGATCACCCGGCACTGCGCGGATAATCGACGTCTGCATAAACAGGTCTTTTCGGAAATGATAGGCAAGCTCAATGCCAGCATTTATCCAGCGGGTAATTTGCGCATTCGTGAAGCGCTTACCTTCTGGGTGCGATGTTGTGGCAGGGTCGCTAATGACCTTGCGCACATCGGCAATGGCTTCGCCTAGTTTCATTCGACCGTACTTCCAGAATCTTGCTCTGCTTTTGCCTTGCGCTCGCGCTTGGCTTTGTCGGCTGCAAATTCCATATGCGGGGAATCAGGTACGCCCATTGCGCCCTTCGATGCCTCGCGGTGTTCGTGGTTGCTGAACAGTCGGCCACCGTGCGATTGTTTTAAGCTGTGGGCAGTTTCCGACCATTCTTTTTCTGAAAGGTGGGATGGTTTTGCCATGACGATGCCGTTAAAGTCGCTTTTAATTTGTGTCATTCCTCATTCTCCAAAAAAGCCGGGGCCGAAACCCCGGCATTGTTTTACTGATTAAACCTTGGCATCCTTGGCGCGAGGTGCCACCGCTGCAACTGGCGCTACATTTACGGCTGATTTATCGTAAGCACCTGTGCCACTGCGCTTGCAGGTGCAAACAGCATAGCGGTGGTACGTTGCGAAAAAGTCCATTGGCTGATCCCACACGCGCAGCCATGCAGTGCTTGAATCAGGCGCGGGAACAGGAGGAATCGAGGTCACCTTCAAGCGCAAAATGGCATGGTGGTTGTTCCGAAACCTATTGTGTGCAAAGTGCCAGTGATCGCGGCCAGAGTTAGCCAGATCAATTTCAGCCATTGCCGCAGGCGTAATTCCATAGGTAGCCGTGGTTTCACGCTCTGTATCATGGACTGCTTCTAACGCTGGCCAGACAACATCCGTCACTACGCCATCAGCATCTAAATGGCGGAGAACCATTTCAATGGTGAACTTGAACCCCGCCACTTTTACATCATGGTGAAGCGCAAAATCTTCAACCGACGCATAGGTGGGCACGGTATACAGTTCAACAAAGTCACCGACAGTGATTTTGTCCATTGCATCCTTGCCATGACGGGCCATCACATTCTTGCTGATTGACTCCATCGACAATTGGAACGTGTTGATATGTCGAGCAGCAGTGCCGCTTTCCATGCCTACGCATTCGTCAAAGCCAGTTCCGCAAGAGCCGAGCCACGGCTGATTTGTGATGCCTTGTGTGGCATTGCTGCCGTGTTGGGCGTAAAAAGTTTTTGCCATGTTCGTATCTCCTTAAACGTACTGCACAGCAGCGACGGAAACAGCGCGTGGGTTGTTAACCTTTGCACCCCAGATAGTTGCGCCTGTGAGCGACTGGTAATGTTCAGCCTGCACCCATTTCAGGTACAACTGATGCATGCCGAACCAGAACTTGTTCGTGTCAAACATGACAACGTAATGCACTGTTTCGCCTCGGCTATTGACGGCAGAGAAAGCCCATGTGCTGATTTCGTACTTGTTTTTGGATTGAATCAAAGTGCAAGAGTCTTCGCACATTTCATCAACGCCAAAGCCAGAATCAAGGCCAGAGCCTCCGAAAACCATCAAGTCACTAGGAGAGCACAAAACACCTTGGGCAAACATGTTATCGCGCAGTCGAGCAATCAGCGCCTTGGTTGTCAGCGTACCGTTTTGCAAAGTGTTTCCACCGTTGCGCGGGGTTGTCACGTCCACCTTCAAAGGGTTTTCAAGAGAACCCAAGCCGTTCGGGATGCCAGCAGTGTTCACCACACCAATAGCGTTATGGCCTTGGCTCAATGGATCAGCAGAGGCTACCAAAGTAGCAATTGCATACGGCACTGTTTGCTTTTCCAGCCAGCGTTTCAAGTCTTCATTTAGGACGCCTTGTTGCGCGGCCCAGCGTTGGCACTGACGGATAGCTTCGGCTTCGTCTTTCTTGATCGTGTACTTGCGTTCACCGCACAGTTCAAGATAGTTGTTGCGGAAGTTTTGCTTTAAGAACGTCACTTGTCCGTTCACATCGTCACAGGCTTCGTCTGCGCTCAAGCCTTCGGAAGTTTCATAAAACTTCTTCATGCCTTGGCAGACAAGAGAGCCGTCAGAATCCGCATTCCAGTTTGCCATGCGGGCCAATGGGCTGGAGCAGTAGTACTCCAGTTCAATATCTGCCTTGACGGTTGGGGGCATCCAAAGGCCAGTGCCGCCGGGATACCCGGCAGCGAGTTGAATTCCACTCATGATGTAAGTCCTTCAATAATTTTGGTTCGCGCCTTGTCGTATGCGTCTTTCGCTGCGACAAAGGCAGGGGTTCCAGGCCGTTGACGCCGCACGTTCTCCTTGAGGACGTTAAGCTGTTCAGCGGTTACGCCATCGGGCTGCGATGCAAATCGCTCAACGGGCGAACTCGCAGAAGCTGATGCCTTGCGCGTTACTCGCTGCGTTGCCTTCCAAGCCTTTACTTGATCAGACAGATATGCAGCACCCTCAATGTCGTTGGATGTGTTAATTTCGTTCAGTTCATCGGCCAACGTCAGCTTGCGTCCAAGTTTCTGAGCCTTAGCAAATTCCTGAAATTCTGGAGAATGGAAAGCGTCCAGCACTTCCTTATCCAGCTTCCCGACATAATCCTTGTAGCGTTCGCTTTGCTGCAGCCTCGTCTCCAAGTCTTTGGTCTTTGCCTTGGCTTCTCTGCGGACAGATACCAAGTCCTGGGCCAAAAGCTCGGCAACATCATCGCCTAGTGCTTCGCGGTACTTTTCCAGACGTTCGTCAGGGATGCCGTCATCTTCCGCTTCTGTTGCAGCCGCATTGCCTCCGCTTTGCTGTGCTTGCTTAAGTGCTTCGATTTCAGCTTTGAGGCGCTCAATCTCGCCATCATCCGCTTTTGGCGGGACTTGCTGGGGCGCTACCCCTGCGCCAGCTTCGGATTTTTCCTGCGGCTGGGTAATCTCTTGTTCTTGCGCCCGTTCGGCGGCTTTGGCTTGGGCCTCGCGTTGGGCCTCCAGCTTTTTCATATACTCGTCTTTGTTGCTCATTTTGGTCAATCCTTAATATGCTGGGGGCACTGGCGGCTTGAACGACGTTTCTGCCAGCATGTCGGCCAGCCATCGGACGCCGTTTGCCCGCTCCATCAAAACATCACGGCCAGCACCTGGCCCTGCATCCAGCGCGTTCGAAACAAGACTTTCAATAGCCTTTGCCATGAAGTCCGGCACTGCGCCAGCGTCACCCACAAACGACCGTGCCGCAATTCGTGCGGCTTCTAGTTCGTCTGCAAGGTGAATGTTTGTTGTTGCTTTCATGAAGATTTATTATGGTTTTCGCGCATTTTCATGCCCTTGGTTTCTCCTGATTCATGCATTGTTGCGCGAGGTGTAACAGCAGATCCTTGGTTACCTTGGCTAATTTCCATAGATCCAGCATTCAAATTACCCATCATTGGCACATTGCCATCGCCAAAAACTTTCATGGAGCTGCCACCTTTGCGCAAGTCATCCATCATTGGTACACGAGGTTGAGGCACTACCGTTTTTTGTGGAGTGTCCTTTGGCATCATTGGGGTCATAAGTTAGTACTCACTTCAAAAATGGTTAAAAAATAGCCGCATTTCCAACACTTTTAAGGAGGGGCTTAAGTGCGGTTTTGCTATCCATAGTGCGGCCATATGAATCTCATAATTCATTCTACTGCTTAAAAAATAGGCAGTCAATGTGCTTATTTTTTAGGCGGAGGCTTTGGTGTGCGGCTTTGGCATGGGCATCCCATATCAATCTCCTTTTGAAAATCGTTCGAAAAATGTCATGCCAATAGCGAAAGCTGCCAGCAATAAACCGACGACCCCACCAATGCCGACGCCTAGACCAAAAACCATTGCCCGTGTTGCCATGCAATAAGCGCACTCTGACTCAAACATAAAATCTACAAAGCGCACCAAAGGCGACCGCTCATAGACTATATATTTGTATCCAGCGTCTTTTACTTTTGCAAAAACAATACTGGCAATGGATTTGATTTTCCGCATAATTAATTGCGTGAATTAGCTCGTGCTTTAACGCCGGAATAAAGACTCCATACCGCACCGCCAGCCGCTACGAGTGCTCCGATAAGCCCCTCAGCCTGCGCTAGATCAACGCCTGTTTTTGCAGTAATTGCAGAACCGCCCAGCATAAAAGCGATGCGAACAATTTGAAGGATTGTTGCAGTATCAATCATGTTTTTTCCTTATATTACTCGTGGTTGTTGAGCCGCACCAATGAAAAATATTTTTCCTGTACGGTTTGTGGTTGAAGTCCAAGAAAATCCGATAGGCGTCACGTCAACTCTGGCTTTAACAAAACCATTTTCATAAGCAAGATTTGCATGAATTGGTGTGGTTATTCGATACCCATTGCCCCCAATGTTTACAGCAATGGCTGAAAATTCAAATGACCCCTCACGTCCGTCGTCATTGCCGCCATCATCACTTGCGTTATCAATGTCGTAAGCGACTGTTACCCCGAGCATGGGGGCTGTACTGCCTGCAAAAGTAAATTCCATAGCAAACCCGCCAGTTACAGAAATTAATTCTCCATTTTGTGGCGTTCCTAGAGCAAAATATGTGTCTGCTACAAGCTGCACCGCATTAGTAGTTGTAAAAATAGTGCGCGTTCCTAGCTCGGTGAGCGCCATATCCGTCAAGTCAGGAAACCGCTTGCTTACCCATCGCGCATACGTGGCTTTTAATGTCGCTGGAGTAACAGCTTTTTCCGGATCGGTTCCGGTCTTAGATTCTGCACTGGTGGATAATTGAATAATTCCTCTTGCAATTGTTGTTGCATTTGGTATCTGCTTACTATCTGTATATTCTTTTGCAGCTTTCAAAGTGGCTGCTGCTGTGGTCTCTACTGTTTGGCATGATGCATAAGTCATGATGGTTTCCTTTGCTTAGGTTCGTGGTTATGGGGTGGTGTAAACGATTGAATCATAGATGGTTGCCATGACTATTCCTTATGGGTTGTTGTTACGTAAGATAGACACGATGCGCCACGCGGTAAGCGCCTTGGCACCGTTGATGAAACGCAATGCGTAGCCGGTGTTGTTGTCTGAGGTCTTGACGACGATGAATCGGAACGTAGCCCGAACGTTTAGCTCTTGCTGTCCATTTAAATTGATTGACTCGTTTTCTTGGTCGATCACGACGCCGTAGTTGTTGATGAGCTGGGCTGTAAGCAGGCCGTCACTACCTATTCCTGATTGCGAATACTCAATAACCACGCGAATAATATTTGTGTTCTTGTCACCTACGTCTTTGATTCTTCCGGTGGACGGGTCAATCAGCTCCTCAACCGTAGCGCCAGTTTTTGACCCTGGCGGGTCGACCGACCAGTTTGCATTGGTGTTTAGGTTCAGGGTAACCGTAGTAGTCGGATTTAATACACCAAGGCTTGTTAATGAATAGTTGTTGAGTAGCACAGTGGTTATGCCTGTAGCCCCTCCGGACGGAATAAGTGCTTGAAGTTGAGCAAGTGGCACAAGGTCGTCAGAAGCAACCGCAGTGCTTGCTTGCAGTGCTCCATTCGCAGAGCGCAAAGGAAAGGTATTGGGCGCTGGTGCGACTGAGTAAGTAATAGCCGCTTGCGCTCCCGCTGAATTGCGCACCGGGACTTGCGTGTTCGCAGATGGAAAATCAGACTTAGTGTCAAGTTGCGACTTGACAACAACGTGATTTGCCAATGTAGCAGCCAATGCTGTTATGGTCCCGTTTACTATAGTGCTGTTGTTAAACGTTTTAGTGCCTGCGATGCTTTGATTGCCTGTTAGCTTAACTACGTCGTCGTTGTTTGCCTTTGTCGCATTTATCGCAGCTTGCGCCTCGCTAACGGGCTTTAACAAGTCTGACGTGTTATCCACATTGCTCAGGCCCACTTGCGCTTTTGTTGTGCCGTGTGGATTGTCGGTGTTTGATGTGTGCGCCGACACTTCCGATTTTGTCGCGAGACCGCTCAGGTCTTGATCACCAGTGTTATTGCCGGATGTGGTTGCAAGCCGCGATTTGTCCGCTGCTGTGGTGTAGCTCTTGACGGCGGTATCGGGCACGTCATCAGTTGTTAGTGCTACCGCTCCGGTCTTGGAATTTACGCTTGTTACTGGCGGTATTATCTCGGTCAGCTTTTTGTCGGTGTACGCTTTGGCGGATTCCAGCGTTTCAGCATTACTGGTTTTTACGTCTTTACATGTTGCGCGGTTGCATCGCATGGCTTTTCTCCAATTACAGTTTTCTGGCCTCTGAGATTAGCGATTCCAGGCGCACAACATCTTCGCCGCGCTCGGGCCAAGTTACCAGCGGTTGCCCACGTCCAACCATCTTAAGACCATGCCGCTTAAGCGTTGCAGGGCTAACAGTAATTTCCATGCCGTCAAAATCCACTTGCACATTTGTGGGCGCTACGGCGATCACTGTGCCGAGGCCGAATTGCAGGTGATAAATGTTGTCACCTAGCGCTAATTGGCTGCCATCTAAATTCATTGTTGCACTCCTATCATTGATTGTTGTGGGTTATATGTCCTGCCGTCGTTTGTTTGCGGCGGGTTCAAACCTGCTGTTGCATACTCTTTTTGAGACTGCGAAGACGCCCAGCCTGCCGTCTCTACGCCCTTGCCTTTGTAGTAAGACCTCAGTCCGCCCTCTAGCATTTCTGGCGGCGTGATGCCTGCCTGCGTTGTCTGCATGAGCATCGGTAAGGATTCTTGGAGCAGGCGCTGGCGTAGCTCAATTTCTTTGAGCCCAAAAATACCCTTGCCCTGGACGACAATATCGCCAGTCCGGTATTCCGTTGGCACGTCTTCGAAAAGCATGTTGTCCATGTGCAAGTGCTCGATCATTGGCTCAATCAGCGTCGTGTCCAGATTGATGATGCTGTTATCCATCATCCGCTCGCCATTTGTCTGCTCCAGCACGGCGCCGCCTAGAGTTGTCCGGCCAATACCGCCTCGGCTAGTGCCCTGGAACAATGACGGCACTCCAGCTATCTCGTCGGCCTCAATCATTAGCTCGCGCATGTAATTGCTGTAGCGGTCAAAAAGTGGATCGGTGCCTATTTGTTGAGCAATCCAAGTCTGGCCCTGTTGGCTCAATGGATTGGCAAAGTTGCGGCTGAACGGCATCAGGCTAAAGTCACCCGGCTTTTGCAGTGCAGAGCCGTTGACCACTGACGATTTACCGCTGGCATAGTAAGCATTGCGTTGTCGCATGAAAAGCGTCATGTTGATTTCGCGCTGCAGGTCGTATAGCTTTGTCAGTACCGAGTCTCCGGCGTATGTGCCGTTGTTGCGCATGTGCTGCGCTGTGTAGTACGTCCGCGCGTTGTTTTCCAGCGGCAAAACTTCGAAGCGGATTACCTTGTTGAGGAATACTTCGGCGCTTGCGTTGTACCACTCGCCTTTATTGATTCCCGTAACGCCGCAGTCGGAAAGCTCGTCATGGCTAAATGTGCCTTGATGGATGATTCCAAACGCCGAATTAGGCTCAATCGGTCCAGCTTCGCCTTGCAAGTCAAGCCAGTCCATGCCGTTCGGCTGTAGCTTCATGTCCATCAAGCATGTCAGCACATTTTCTTTCACCACAGCATCATCGTCTGACTTGTACATCGCGAGCAGGGCATCGCGGGTGTAGCGCCGTATCTCAGATACTCCAGAGCCGTTTTGTGCGCTTGAGCTATCTGGCGCAAGATAAAGATTGCGCGGGTCAATAGACCGAAAAGTCGGGGCAGTTTTGAAAACTTGTACCGGTTTATTGCCCTTCCACTTTGCTGACCGTATGGCCCTGTACTCCCTGGCCGCCATTGCGGTGTATGGCTCTGCAACCAGGTTGCGCATCATCACAGCAGCAGCGTCACCCCATCCCCCAGCAATGAGCTGGTCTTCCATAAATCCATGGTGATAATCTGCCGCCTGCTTTGCAAGCTCGATAGAGCGCTCGCGCACGGTGACGCGCATCGAATCCGTTTGCTCTTTCACCCAGCGCTCGACGCTCTTGTCGCGGAATTTCTTGGTCTCAGGGTCAAAAACATCCGCCTCGGTCAGTCCAGCCGCCTGCATTTGTGCAAGCAATTGCTGCCCTATCCCATCGCGCACAATGTCTTTTTGGCGGTCGTTGAGCTGCGGGTCTTTTGTTGGCTCAAGCACAAATGGCGCACTGATAGCGTGCTGATACTTGCCAGACAGGTAAGACGCCGCGCTGTCCACTTTGATTCGCCCAACCGGGTAATAGCCCACTGTGCAAAGATTCGTCCCCGAGCGCTTGAGTTCTTTTTCAACCTCACTTTTTTCGTGGATGCCGTTATACATGTTGTACGTCCGCGCAAACCACGTTGCCAGCGATGCACCACCAAATTGCAACTGAGTACGGTACATCCTCGCGACGGTAAAGCGATTACGTGCAGTGATTGCAACCTTCGAAAGTGTGTCTGTGCTTTGCATGCTGCTTAAATTTTAAGCGAAGTATGCGCTAACTTGCAAATTTTGCTTAAAAAATAGGCACACGACTAAATTTTTTGGTGTAGAATTACTTCGTTGCCGTAGAAAGCGACCGACTTTAAAGCCGTTACTCATGCCTTCGCCCTTGGTTTTTTACTGAAGGGTTTCTACCGAGGGCAGTAGTAACGGCTTTTTGTTTGTCAATTCCTACATTGATGCCCAAAGCCAGAGAGGGCCATGCAGTTATCCGAGCACTGCACATCACGCAAAGCAACTGGCTAGGATACGGGCGGGCTTAACAGCGTCAACAGCGTACCTTGCGAGAAGTGCCACTGGTGGGATTAGGGGTTGAAATAGCACACAGATAGATGGCGAAGATAGCGTCTATACCCCGCACGGCTGTCGAGTGCTGATGTTCCCCACTGGATACAGTTAAAGGCTTTTCTTGTTTATTCAGGAAAGGCTGAGTGACGTCCGAAGCCCCTTGGATATACATAGGAGATAAGGTAAATGAGTAAGGTTGCTGAAGTTAAGAAGATTCGCCTACGGGCTGCAATGAAGCAACTGAGGGCCTTTGTGAAAAAAAACGGCGGTCAATGTTTAGGCAAAAAACAAAAAGACCTCATTTTTTTGTTTGCAGAAAAAACGGGGGCTCACCAATCAAGGTATTAGGATTTGCTTAAAAATTAAGCAATACAGGTGCTCCAAAGTCGCTAGGTCACCAACTCTCGACCACATGACCACTACTATGACTAGCCATCTGCAGCGCAGTCGGTACATACGGCCATGCATAAGTAAGTGCAAGTGCGTCGGCCTCGTCTGGGCTTCGGCCCACGGCTTTCTTAATCTCGTCCTTTGCTGCCAGTTTCAGCCGTCCATCGCTATCACGCTCGATCATGATCGCCGATAGCTGCGCCTTGAGCGCTGGGTCAGCCGGGATGCGGTAATGCTCTGCGTCTTGCATAGCCTCGGCCATCTCTCCATACATTTCGGCGCGTTTGTTGCGGTACTTCGCGGGGTCAAGCGGCTTTGACGCAAAGTTGATGATGTTGACTTGATAGCCAAGCTCCCGCAGTCGTTCGCCCGGGCCAGTGCCATGGGCGTAATCCAGATTGACAACTGGCGGGACTCCGTCCTCGTCGCTTGCTCTATCAATCTCAGTCTTGAGTTTGTGCGCTAATTGCATGCTGTCCAGCTTTGCCCACCGCTGCAACCGGAATGCAGTATGTAGCTTGCGGTGTATCAGTACAGTAGTGTCTTTGCCCTGATGCGCTGGGTCACAGCCTATGATTCTGCGGCCAATGCGTGTGCGCTCGGGTATCAAT
>Ga0194047_10001287_pt1 | contig 15529 bp, 6 predicted proteins | sample JunL225m_MetaG_2_FD_160070 | JGI IMG/M metagenome (GOLD analysis project Ga0194047, IMG submission 160070) | Anoxic zone freshwater microbial communities from boreal shield lake in IISD Experimental Lakes Area, Ontario, Canada - Jun2016-L221-5m | ecosystem: Environmental > Aquatic > Freshwater >... | reverse complement strand
GACCGGCACGTGGGTGAGCGCATAGATGTGATAGGGGAGCAGGAGGGTTTCGATACGGGTGAAGTGGTTTACAACAAAGATGATAGATCCCTCAGGAATCGATTCCTGACCGTGCGTTCTGATCCTGATCCTTGAAAAACTCTCCATGAGCGCAATTATCTGACCCGTAGCAAGATAGGCGGAATGATTCATAACCGATTTTCGCTTTGAGTTAATTTTTGTCGCAGCCAGCCTGGGCGGTTTGTCATGATCGAGTCAACGCCCAGATTTTGCACGCGTTGCGCAGCAGACAGCCGGTCAACGGTCCAGACATGAAATTCCTTATCGAACCCTTTTACCGTCTCTACAAAATCCCTGTTGAGGCACGCCCGGTTGGCGCTTGCCAGACCGTCGGCGCCGGAGCGGTCGAGCGTATCAAGTATCTCCGCCCTGGAGGGGCGCCAGGTATTGTTCAGCAGATTGTGGCGGTAATCGCAGAGCCAGCAGGTACGCCAGTTAGGTAACCGTTGTTTGAGTATCGCAATAAGCTGGGCACTGAACGACAGGAATCTGATGCGCTCCGGAGAAAGTCCCGATGACAGCAGCACCGTTTCAAGATGGGGGATAATCTCCGGACCGCTCTTTATCTCGATAAAGAACCAGGAGCCTTGCGGAAGCGCAGCCAGCACCTCATCAAGTGTCGGTATCACAGCTCCGGCCCAGGCCGCACCTTTCCAGAGCCCCGCATCGAGTCTACGCAGTTCCTTCAGAGGGGTGTCGGCAATCTTCAGATCTACCCCGGTTGTCCGAACGGTTGTATCGTCATGCATGCAGACGATCCGGTCATCTGAGGTGAGTCGAAAATCCGCCTCAATTCCATCCGCCCCCTCTGCCCAGGCCAGTCGGAAGGATTCCAGGGTATTCTCGGGCGCCTCGCGTGATGCACCTCGATGACCGATTATGAGTAAGTTTGTTGACGCACTTTTTCCGTTTATCGAGGTCAGGGGAAGATTTTGCGGCGTATCAGACGACATGGTTTAAAACCCCGCTAAGGTCGTTACATGGTTCTCATCCCTGTTCCGGAGGAGCAGCCATGGCAACCGAGTTTAGCTGATGTTGTTAAAGAGTGCAAATTGCATATTGACCCCTTTATCTTGTCACTACAAGCATAAGTTGGCAGAGAAAAAAACCATAAAATGACAAAAACAGCCGTGTTTCAATGGCCTGGTAGCCGGAGGGACGCGATGCTGCATCTCAGGGTTGCTGAATGGCATGCCGCCTGCCGAGGAGAACGTCAGATGTAGGGCCGGATGAGAGGCCAGACGGGCGAGTATAATCAGTCTAGTCATAACCGAATATTATTTTGGACAGAAAAGTGATAGAATGCCGAGTTGTTGTCTAAATGTTATTATCACTCCGTTCATACAGAGAAGGCCAATGACTAATACCCCCCCTGAAACAGCTCTGAGTCTCCGCGAGCAAGCGGAGAATAAATTTTCTCTAAAAACATCTGCATTAAATAAATATTCTCACTATGAAGTGCAGAGACTGGTTCAAGAACTGAATGTACATCAGATCGAACTGGAGATGCAGAATGATGAACTTAAGAAGGAGCGATCGGAGAGGAACGAATTGGAGGCTTTGCTGGGAACATACAGCGATCTCTATGAGCTCGCTCCGGTTGGTTACTTCAATCTTGATGAAGGTGGGGTTATTCTTGCTGTTAATTTAACCGGAGCAGGGCTACTAGGAACGGAACGATCTTTGTTGGTTGGCCGAAGGCTGGCTATTTACCTGTCCGATGAAACCCGGCCGGTTTTTCGCGATTTTCTTGAAAGGGTTTTTTCCGGAGTGAATAAAGAAACCTGTGATGTTGAGATCCAGCTAGAAGGACGTTCTCCAATTTTTGTGCAGATCATGGCCGTATTCGCCGGATCAAAGAAGGAGTGTCGTGCAGTTGTAAGTGACATAAACGAACGTAAACTGGCCGAGGAAAAACTAAAGGCAAGTGAGTGGCGTTTTCGTTTACTATCAGAAATGATGCTGCAAGGGGTGGTTTATCAGGATGCCAACGGTGCGATAATATCGATGAATCCAGCTGCGTCTCTTATTCTTGGCAAGAGCTCCGAGCAGTTATTAGGGAGCAGTTCAACCATGGTTGAGCACCACACTATTCGTGAAAATGGAGAACCATTCCCTGGCATTGAACACCCAGCCATGGTTGCTTTACAAACCGGTCTACCGGTTAGCTCTGTAATCATGGGTGTTTTTAACCCAATACTTGACGAGTATCGTTGGATAAGTATTTGCGAACATGGAACCGAGACAACATAAAGAAATCCATCCTCTTAACGGAGAAGGATTTTATGGTCAGCCAGTGACCTGTGGTAGTTAAAGAGAGGCCGAACAGTATGCTGATACACTTAAAAAACGACGCCGGAGCGATCAAACGCAGCCATATAATGGCTTTCCTCGCAATAGCCTCATTTATATGCGTAATCGGTTATGGCTACTTTCGCAACGTCAAAAAACTCATCATGGCTCAAGAAACAGCTGAACTGACCACTATTGCCAACCTCAAGGCAGACCAGATCGTTCAGTGGCGTAAAGAGCGCCTTGGCGATGGTCATTCCATAATGCAGAATTCCCTGATAGCAGACCGTCTCCGGGATTATCTGGAAGGATCACGCTCCCCGGTTATTCTGGAAGGATTAAAAGTCTGGATGGAAAGCCTGCGTACAGGCTACGACTACCGGAGCGCAGCCCTATACGGGGTGGATGGCAGAATGCTGCTGGCTGTTCATGATGCCGGCACTCCGCTTGATCTGATTGTACGACAACTGGTTGAGCAGACAGTCAAAAAGCCTAACGTATATTTTTCCGATTTTCACCGGGATGAAGACTCTGGCTCTATCCATCTTAATCTGGTGGTTCCGGTCGGGCATACGGTTGGAAACCGGTTCAAGCCTCTTGCCGTACTGATGCTGGATATTGATCCGCACAAATTCCTGTACCCCTTAATTAACAAGTGGCCGACTGCCAGTAAATCATCGGAAACAATCCTGCTTGAACGAAGCGGTGATGACGCTCTTTTTCTTAGTGATGCCCGTCTTCGGCCTGGTACGGCACTTTCAATGCGTATGCCGCTGGCACGGAAGGAGATGCCGGGGGTTCGAGCTGTCCTCGGTCAGGAAGCGGTTTTTGAGGGCAAAGACTACAATAACGCTCCTGTCCTAGCTGCAACCAGAACTATTGCTGGTTCTCCCTGGTCCCTGGTTGCAAAAATTGATCTGGCCGAGATAGATGAACCGCTCAAAGCACGGGCCTGGTGGGTAATCATCTTCTGTGCATTGCTGGTTCTTGCATCCGGCCTGGGTATCTATAACTGGTGGAGCAAGCAGACAGTCAAGACTCTCAAGGAGAGTGATGAGAAATTCCGGGCGGTGGCATCCCACACCTACGACTGGGAATACTGGAAGGGTGTTGATGGCAGCATTCTGTATTGCTCCCCCTCCTGCCAGCGTATCAGCGGATACACGGCAGAACAGTTTCAGCAGGACCCCGATCTGTTGATCAGGCTCATTCATCCGGATGACCGTGACAGATACAAGCACAATCATGACTTTGATGCCAGTGGTCTTGCGCCGTCGGATTGTCAGTCAATGGACTTTCGCATCCATACAGCCAGTGGCGAAGAGCGCTGGATAGCACATGTCTGCCAGGAGATATTTGACGAGCAGGGCGTTTCACTCGGTCGCCGGGCCTGCAACCGCGACATCACGATACGTAGGACGATCGAAGAGTCTCTGTCTGCCAGTCAGACAGAGTTGCAGACAATATACGACAACGCACCGGTGATGTTGTGCCTGGTGAATACCGAGCGGCGCGTTATTTATGCAAATCATGCCTTCACGCTTTTTACCGGTATTGCCCAGGAAGGTCTTGAAGGAGGACATGCCTGCGGGGTGTTCGGCTGTGCCAACGCTCAGGATGATCCGCGAGGCTGCGGCCACGGACTGAACTGCCTCAATTGCTCCCTGATACAAACCATTGATGACACCTTCAAAAGCGGAAAACCGCATCAGGACGAGGAGCATAACTTCACCATTGATCGCGACGGAAACCGACAGAACTTTACGCTACTGGTGTCCACCGTTCGCATTGACTCTGCCGAGAGTCCCCGCCTGCTGCTCTGTCTTCAGGATATTTCCGAGCATACTCATCTGAAACAGCTGCAACAAAGCGAAGAGACGCTCAAACGCCAGAATGGCCTGTTCGCCTCGCTGCTGAAAAACCTCTCTGTCGGTGTTTTCATGGTAGAGGTGCCATCCGGAAAACCCCTGGTGGCAAACGATGCCGCACTTGAACTGCTGGGACGGGGGATTCTTCCGGATGCAACTAAGGACAATCTTTCGCACGCCTACAAGGCTTTCAGGCAGGGCACACACGATCCATATCCTTCCAATGAAATGCCGATTATGATCGCAATGAGCGGTAAGTCATCACATGTCGATGATATGGTCGTCGAGCGCCCCGACGGGACACGGATACAACTGGAAGTATACGGCTCTCCGATAAAAGATCATCAGGGGCATATATGGGCAAGCCTGGCGAGTTTTGTAGACATCACCGCACAGAAAACGGCCGAGAATCTCATCAAGAATCAAAATCAGGAGCTCGAACAACGGGTGAATGAAAGAACCAGATCTCTTGAAGACGCAAACTATGAACTGATTGCACTGAATTCTGAGCTTGAACAGCGACGCCAGGAAGCTGAAAAGGACAGGGGAAAGCTGCTGCAGCTTTCAACAGCAGTCGAGCACAGCCCGGTAACCATCGTTATCGCAGATAAGCTCGGTAATATTGAATACGTCAATCCCAGATTTACAGAAATTTCAGGATATCTGGCGGAAGAGGCAATCGGTCAGAATCCACGCATTTTAAAAGCTGATAACCAGCCGAAACTGTTGCATCAGGAATTGTGGGAGACGATCCTGAGGGGAGAGGTATGGCGGGGCGACTTCTGCAACCGGAAGAAAAACGGTGACATCTTCTGGGAGCACGCTTCTATTTCTCCCATTCGGGGCGAAGATGGCACCATCACCCATTATGTTGCCATCAAGGATGACATCACGGAGCAGAGAAAACTGATGGAAGATCTGCTGAACGCCCGAGATGCGGCCGACTCGGCCAAAGCAACGTTGAAACAGAAAAATGCCGAACTGGAAAAAGCGTTGGTAACCGTGGAGCAGGCCGGTCGCGCCAAGGGAGAGTTTCTCGCAAACATGAGCCATGAAATCCGCACGCCGCTGAACGCGATCATCGGCTTTTCCGCTCTGGCACTCAAGAGTCCCATGCCACCACGGCAGCAGGATTTTATCGGCAAAATACATACCGCCGGTGAGCTGCTGCTTAACATAATCAACGATATCCTCGATTTCTCAAAAATTGAGGCGGGTCAGATGAAAATGGAACAGATCCCCTTTAGGTTGAACATTATTGTTGAAAATGCGTCCAGCCTGGTACAGCAGAAAGCTCTGGAGAGGGGCTTAAATCTTCATATCGGCACTCCGCCCGATGCCGCTTCCTTCCTGGTTGGTGATCCGCACCGGCTGAGTCAGATCATTGTCAATCTTCTGAACAATGCCGTCAAGTTCACTGAGCATGGTGCGGTGCGGCTTGAAACAACAGCGCTAGAGCAGGAGGAAACGCGGATTCTGATTAAATTTTCTGTACACGACACCGGCATCGGCATCTCTGACGAACAGCTTGCCAGACTTTTCCGGCCGTTCACACAGGCCGATGGCAGTAGCTCCCGCCGCTTTGGCGGCACTGGTCTGGGGCTGACCATTTCAAAACAACTGGTTGAGAATATGGGTGGTCAAATATGGTGCGAAAGCACTCCGGGTCATGGTAGCATCTTCAACTTTACCGCCTGGTTCGGCCTCTGCCAGGAAAGCGACATGGAGCAGAGCAATTATACGTGTGCTTCGCCCACGGATGAAGCGCGACCAAACTTTGATTTTTCAGGTTCTCGCGTGCTTTTGGTGGAAGACAACGAGATCAACCGGCAACTGGCGCTTGAGTTGCTGAAAGACACCGGCGTTGCCCTGGATGTGGCCGGGAACGGTGAAGAAGCCGTGGCGATGGTTATCAGGGGCGCTGTTCCGTACGACCTGGTGCTGATGGATATTCAGATGCCGGTTATGGATGGCTATGAAGCCACGCGGACAATAAGGGAGGACAGACGTTTTGCCTCCCTCCCCATCATTGCAATGACGGCCCATGCCTTGCAGGAGGAACTGCAGAAGATTTTGCGGGCCGGTATGGATGCCTACATCACAAAGCCGATTGACGCCAAGGCCATGCTGCGAACCATGAGCGTTTTTCTTTGCGGGCAAGGGTCGAGCGAACATATATTTGAAAAGAGGGAAAATACCACCGGCAATGAAGTTGTAATCCCTGACATTGAAGGTCTTGATGTCTCAGGCGCCTTGTATCGCCTTGACGGAGACAAGGATTTGTACCTCTGGTTACTGCGTTCGTTTGTTGAGAATCAGACCGGTATAGCTACCTTGATAGAAGAGTTGCTAGGCGCGGATGATACCGGGCAGGCGGCGCGTCACATCCATACAATCAAAGGCATTGCAGGCAGTATTGGCGCTGTTGCGCTGGAGGAACTATCGCGATCGCTCGAAAACGCCATCGCCAAGGGAGAGCCGATTGCTGCATCTCTCGGATGTTTTACTTCAGAGCTGGAGCGTCTGATGACACTGCTGAAGAGCCACTTGCCGGTCGATCCGGAAGCCGGTGACGATGCTCTGCCCGGCTCGGTCGACGTGCTCCTCCTTACACCGATCCTGAATAGACTGCAGGATCATATCAGAGGCAGAAACGGCAAAGCGGAGCGTTATCTTGAGAGCTATCAGAGAGAACTGTCAGGTTTGCCGGATAAAGAAGTCGGACAGTTAAAGAAACATCTGGGAAATTTTGATTTTGCGGCGGCCCATGAATCACTTCTGGCGCTTGCAAGCAGGAGTGGAATTACTCTTACATCTTAAGATCAGAGGGAATACCCATAATGCAAACAACATCAATTCCGGCAAGTGTACTGATTGTCGACGACACCCCGCAAAACATCAGTCTGCTCAACGCCACGCTGATGGATGAATACTCCGTAACAATAGCGACCAGCGGAAAACAGGCCATCGATATCTGCCTGAACATGAAGATCGACATCATTCTAATGGATGTGATGATGCCGGAAATGGATGGTTTCGAAACCTGCCGGCGGTTAAAGGATAATCCCTTGACACGAGCGATCCCGATTATCTTCGTCACTGCCAGAGGTGAAATTGAAGATGAATCAATGGGCTTTGCATGTGGCGCTGTCGATTACATAACCAAGCCTATTCGTGCGGCAATCGTGCGTGCACGTGTCAACACACACCTCACACTGTTCAATCTTAATCGCTCCCTGGAGCTTATGGTGCAGCAACGAACCGCCGAGCTTAGAGAGACCCGTCTCGAGATCCTGCACAGGCTTGGCAGCGCTGGTGAATATCGGGATAACGAGACCGGTCTGCATGTCGTCAGGGTCTGCCACTATTGTCGCATAATCGCTTTGTCATTGGGCCTCTCTGAAAGCGAAGCGGAACTGCTCTACAATGCGGCAGCACTTCATGACACCGGAAAGATAGGCATACCGGACAGTATTCTCTTGAAACCGGGCAAACTGGACGAAGATGAGTGGAAAATCATGCGGAAGCACTGCGAGATCGGCCACAAGATAATAGGCTCCCATAAGACCAGTATGCTGCAAGCAGCGGCAACTATCGCTCTGACCCATCATGAAAAATGGGACGGCAGCGGCTATCCTCAGGGGCTTAAGGGGAATGAAATACCACAAGTGGGGAGAATAGTGGCCGTTGCAGATATGTTTGACGCTCTTACGAGTGAGCGCCCTTACAAAAAAGCTTGGCCGCTGGCCGAGGCGGTCGAGGAAGTTGTGCGCTGCCGCGAGCTGTATTTTGATCCGCAGATTGTTGATGCATTTATGCTGGTAATTTCAGAAGTCACGGCAATACAGCAGAAATTTGCGGATTCGGTTTCAGAATGAACCTAAATCCGGCAGTTTAATTGCCACAAAAAGGTACAAAAAGCACAAAATGTTGTAGTCTTTAAGTTGTAAACCGGTTTGGTGAATACGGTGTATGCTGTAACCAAAGATTTTATTTGTGCTTTTTGAGCATTTTTGCGGCCGACTGCTTTTTTTAGGATGAATGGTAAAGGAGACGATATGAGCAGCACAGTGACATCACCAGACAAGCCGGACCAGTCCGACCACTCAGAAATTAAACCCACACACATCGTTGGCATCGGGGCATCCGCAGGGGGCTTAAGCGCACTTGAACAGTTTTTCGACAATATGCCGCCTGATACGGGCATGGCGTTTGTGGTCATTCAGCATCTATCACCCGACTTCAAGAGCCTTATGGACGACCTGCTGTCGCGTCACACCAAAATGCCGATACATCGTGTCACCAACGGCATTGAACTACAACCAAACAGCATCTACCTGATTCCCCCGAAGACCCATATGACGGTCAAAGATGAACATCTCTACCTGACAGAACGGACTGTCAGTCCGCAGATAGAATTGCCCATCGATATTTTTTTCAACTCGCTGGCAGAAGATGCGATCGGTCGGGCAGTCGGTGTCGTACTATCAGGAACCGGCTCGGATGGTTCTCGTGGCATCGTCACTATCAACAAAAACGGCGGTCTTGTAGTTGCCCAGTCACCAGAATCGGCACAGTTCGACGGCATGCCCCGAAGTGCCATCGCCACAGGGGTCTGTGATTTTATCCTGGCGCCGGACCGGATACCTCGCATCCTGGTAGAATACGCCATCAGCCCTCTTTCGGTTCGTTCCCGAATGACTCACGAACTGGAAGTATTTGAGGACGAGGGTGAATACGCGGGAATATTCGCTCTGTTGCGACGACATTACAACCTGGACTTCTCAAAATACAAAGGCTCCACTGTCGGTCGTCGCATCCGGAGGCGCATGGAGTTCCGCCAGATTCCTGAGATCCCCGATTATGCAGCCATCGTGTCCGGTGACCAGGGAGAACTGGAACTTCTCTACAAAGACCTGCTGATCGGGGTAACGGAATTTTTCCGCGACAAACAGGCCTTTCAGTTTTTGGAGCAGGAGGTTATTCCCCGGCTGTTTTCCAATCTTAATCGTGGTGAGGACCTACGCGTATGGTCGGCGGCCTGTGCAACCGGTGAGGAGGCCTATTCCCTTGCGATCCTTCTGGCTGAAAAAGCTGAAGAAAGCGGTTTCATGGGCAAGATTACCGTATTTGCCACCGATGTCCACAAAACCTCTCTGGACTTCGCTTCACAGGGACTCTACGACCGGGCCAAATTGACCAATGTTGGCCCGGAGCGGATGGACAGATTCTTCAAGAAGGAGGGGAACGACCTGTTCCGGGTTACATCCGAACTGCGTAAATTGGTGGTCTTTGCCCCGCACAACCTGCTCAGTGATCCCCCCTTTACCAGGCTTGATCTGGTCTGCTGCCGCAACTTACTGATTTATTTCCAGTCAGATGTTCAGGAGAAGGTAATTTCCCTGTTTCACTTCGCCCTCAAGGTTGACTCTATTCTCTTCCTGGGGAGCAGCGAGGGGCTGGGAGCATTTGTCGGCGAGTTCGAGGTAATCGCCAACCAGCATAAACTATTCCGCAAGATCCGTGACTTGAAACTGGCGCTCAATCTCGATGCGAACCGAATAGATCGCACCCCCAACCTTCCGGTCGCCGTATTCCAGGCGGGTGGCAGCCGTACAGTAACTATTGATCGCCAGATGCTCTCCGACTACGACACCCTGCTCCGGAGGCATATGCCGCCCGGCGTGCTGATAGATGAAAATCGCAACATCGTCCACTACTTCGGAAATGTAGCCGAATATCTGAAGATGCCGGAGGGGAGAGCGGAAAACAATATTCTTGCCCTGGCCGAGGACAATCTCCACATCGCCCTCAGCACCTCACTGCAGCGGGCCGACACCACCAGACAGCTTGTAATTACCCGTAATGTCCGGATCAAACGGGGTGAGGGAGAGTTCCTGATCGATCTGAACGTCTCCCCTCTGCCGGACGAAAAGAGCCACACAACCCATTATCATGTCTATTTTGAGAGGGTGAGGCCAACGGAGCATCCGCTTCCGCAAGAACAATCTGAAGATACGGATGTGGTCAGTTTCGATGTGGAAAACCATTTCCGCCAGCATGTGGCGGATCTGGAGATGGAACTACAGTCAACACGTGAGAGCCTTCAGACTACAGTCGAAGAATTGCAGACCAGTAATGAGGAGCTACAGGCCACCAACGAGGAACTGCTGGCATCCAACGAAGAGCTGCAGAGCACCAATGAAGAACTGCACTCGGTCAATGAGGAACTCTACTCCGTCAACTCCGAATTCGAACGCAAAAACATCGAGCTGAAGCAGCTCAACAACGACCACGAAAATCTTCTATCCAGCACCGATATCGGTACGGTGTTTCTCGACCGCCAACTCCGTATCCGTAAGTACAACCCTGCCATCGAATCTTTCTTCAAACTGCTGCCGCAGGATATCGGTCGCCCAATCGACCATATCGCTTACCATCTCTCCCAGCAGGAAGAGATGCTTGCAGACATCAACCGTGTGCTGGTCAATGGTATTCCTGTTGAGCAGGAAGAGGAAACCCGGGATAAGAGATGGCTATTGAAGCGGATCATGCCGTTCAGAACCGAGACCGGTCAGGTTGAAGGAGTGGTCATAACCTTCACCGACATAACCACCATCAAGGCTGCGGAACTGAAGGTACTGCGCCTTAATGAGGAACTGGAGCAGAGGGTTGAAGAACGCACCAATGAGCTAAAACAGGAAATAGGAGTCCGAAAAAATGCTGAAAATGCGCTTCTTGAGCAGAAGCTCTTTGTGTATTCAACAATTGATGCGCTAGCTTCGCATATCTGCGTCATGGACGAAAACAGCAACATTATAGTAACCAATCGAGCCTGGAAGGAATTTGCCACTGATAACGACTCCAAATTAATCAGTAGTTACGAAGGAGACAATTATCTGGAAGTATGTGATCGCGCCGGAGGTGATGACTCGTATGAGGCAAAACCTTTCGCAGAGGGCCTGCGCAATGTCATGTCCGGCGAACAGCCGGAGTTCAGTCTGGAGTACCCGTGCCATGCACCCCAAGAACAGCGCTGGTTCACAGTCACAGTCAGGATGTTCCAGATCGGCGATAAAAAGTACACCGTTGCCGCCCATGACAATATTACAGCCCGAAAACAGGCGGAAATGCTTGTAATTGACGCCCGTGACCACTACCTGAACATTCTAAAAAATGCTCCGGCCCTCATCTGGCGCGCCAACATCGAGGCACTATGCGACTGGTTCAACAGTACCTGGCTCGCTTTCACCGGTCGTACCATGGAACAGGAATACGGAAACGGATGGGCAGAGGGGGTCCATCCAGAAGATCTGGATCGCTGCGTCGGCATCTGGCAGGCCGCTTTCAAAGAGCGCGAACCTTTTGAGATGGAGTACCGGTTGCGACGCCACGACGGTGAATACCGCTGGATTCTCGATATCGGTCGTCCTTACACCCAGCTTGATGGCAGTTTTGCCGGGTATATCGGCTACTGCTTTGACATAGCCGATCGGAAAAAATCAGAAATAGAACTCATTCAAGCCAGGGAATCCGCCGAGGCAGCCAACCGTGCCAAGAGCCAATTCCTTGCAAACATGAGCCACGAGATTCGGACTCCGATGAACGGCATCATAGGTATGTCACAGCTTCTAGCCGATACCGAGCTGAATGATGACCAGAAAGAATGCCTTGATTCAATCCAGAGTTCCACAAATAACCTGCTCTCTCTTATCAACGATATTCTTGATATTTCCAAGATCGAGGCAGGCAAGATCGAACTTGAAACCACTGATTTCAGCCTGAGAAACAGCATTAACGATGTCCTCAAAAACCTGACGGCAATCCTCAAGACGAAAGGACTGGTATTCAAGACTGAAATTTCGGATGACATAACCGATAACCTCAAGGGTGATCAGCTTCGGCTTAAACAGGTGCTCACCAACATTGTCGGCAATGCCATCAAATTCACCAATGAGGGAAGCATTACTGTTTCCGCAGCAATCGAAGAGCGAAAAGATGACATCCTCTTTCTGAAAATCGGTGTGACGGATTCCGGTATTGGCATAGACAGCGAGTCCCTGTACCGGATTTTTACCCCCTTCAGCCAGGAGGACGCCTCTACCACGAGGAGGTACGGAGGAACCGGGCTTGGACTTTCGATCAGCATGAAACTCGTTGAACTCATGGGGGGAAAAATCTGGGCGGAGAGTAGCAAGGGGGTCGGAAGCACTTTCAATATAGTCATTCCATTTCGCAAAAGCGATTACAAGGAGACACCGATACCCATTGTCAAGGCTAATCTTCGGCAACTCTGGGAGGGAAGATCACTCCGGATACTGGTAGCCGACGACCAGAATGTCAACCGCAACATTTTGATCAAGCTTCTTTCAAAATGGGAACATACAGTAGACACTGTAGAGGGTGGCAGTGAAGCAGTTGAAAAATGGAAAAACGGTCGATTCGATTTAATCCTGATGGATATTGAGATGCCGGGTATGGATGGAATTGAAGCTACACGCAGCATCCGTGAGGCAGAAAAGGGTGGCGAAAGTCGTACACCAATAATTGCGCTGACGGCACATGCATTAATAAATGACCGTGACAGGTTGTTAACTCAAGGATTTGACGGATATGTATCTAAACCACTAGACATACACGCGCTTCTGGATGAGATCAAGCGCTGCCTGCGGATGCCAGCCGAATACACCGCTACTCCGTCGGCTCTTTCTGCTGTGGCCACTCAGGCGGTTGACAAGGGAAAAATTGCCGACCTTCTGAGGGAGGTTAAAATCCTTTTGCAGCAGAACAACATGAGTGTGCTTGACAGGATGGGGGATCTGTCAAGGGCCATTCCGGACTCGCAGCTACTAGACACCTTACGTGCGCAGATCAGGCTGTTTGACTGCAGAAGCGCCTTGCAAACCGTCGAAAAAATATACGAAGAATTTGATATTTAATATGAAGGTGCGAGGGTTCACCCGTGGAAAAGCAAAAGCTGCTGGTAGTCGATGATAATCCTGAAAATCTTGCCATTCTATACAAGACCTTACGTGACGAATACGAGTTAACCGGTGCCAGTAACGGCAAGGATGCCTTAAGGCTTGTGCAGACCACCAATCCGGACCTGATTCTTTTGGATATCATGATGCCGGAAATGAGTGGTTTCGAAGTCTGCCGCACCCTCAAAGAGCAGGATGCCTTCAGGGATATTCCGGTAATTTTTATAACGGCACTCATTGAAGCTGCCGACGAAGCGCGCGGATTTGAGGTCGGAGCGGTTGATTATATCACCAAGCCATTCAAGCCTGCTATCCTGAAGCACCGGATTATCACGCATCTTGAGTTGAAATCCCAAAGGGAAGCATTGGCCCGTAAAAACAGTGAACTGGAGGAAGCCCTGGCCAGGGTAAAGGAGCTCTCCGGGCTGCTCCCGATCTGCATGCATTGCAAGAAAATCCGTGATGACAGCGGCTACTGGAGCCAGCTTGAAACTTACATATCTCTCCACTCCCAAGCACTGTTCAGCCACGGCATCTGTCCAGAGTGCTATGCAATTGAGATGGAGAAAATAGTGAATATGTAATGATCCTGCATTTTGTATCAGAAAATATTGGTTCTCATTTGTGAGGTATAAGACCCTTGCCTGCAACTGTCAACAGGTGGTGGAAGTGCCTTTCACCAGGATATTTCAAATTGTCCTATTGAACCTTAAAACGGCTGTTAGACACAGAGAACACAGAGGAATTACTGAATAAATCCAATTTTTTAGTTTCACCTGTTTGGTGTGACAGAAAAAACGTATATCTGTTTGATTTTACTCTGAGAGCTCTGTGTTCTCTGTGGCCAAATGCTTTTTATAGGTTGAACGGTCTTTCTAATGAACTGCTGGAGACGATCAAATAGATGGAGATTAACTTATGAACTCGAATATCTTTCGGTCAAGCTCGCTAAAAATAAGGCTGACTCTTTTCACGCTGGCCATTTTTCTGATCGTTATCTGGTCGCTACCGTCGGATGCCGCTGATCGCGCCCCGTGGCGGATTGTTGTCCTACACTCCTACCATGCTGATTTCGCCTGGACAGATGATATCATGAAGGGAATCCACAAGGTCTTTGATAATGCCGGCCAGGATGCAGAATTCTATGTCGAATACATGGACACCAAGCGTTTTCCGAAGCAGCTCGGAACAGAGCAACTGGACTCCATACAGAAACATTTAACCGATAAATATCGTACCCTTCAACCTCAGCTCATCATTACCGTCGATGACGATGCCCTTCGATTCATGCTCGATCGTCATGAAACTATATTTCCCCAGGTGCCGGTTGTCTTCTGTGGAGTCAACAATCCTGTGGACGAAGGCAAAATTGCCACCAGCAAGGTTATCACCGGAGTTATGGAGGTTCTGGATCGAAAGGCAACTATAGACGCAGCGCTCGCCCTCCATCCGGGGACGAAAAAACTTGCTGTCATTACCGATACTACGACAAACGGCATTGGCAACCGCCTCATCCTGAAAGAACTCGCCAAAGCATATACCGGGCGCATCCAGTTTGACTTTCTTGATGAAGACGGGGCAGGGATAACACTGGATGATCTGCGCAGCCGTTTATCTAAACTCGACGATGAGACCATAGTCTACTATGGGGATTTCTTCAGGGACAAAAACGGCTTTCTCGACCAGGAAACAATCATACCTATCCTCTCCAAGGAAAGCCGCCGTCCGATCTACTCGCCCTACAGTTTTGTATTCGGACTCGGAACGGTGGGTGGCAAGCTCAACAGCGCCCTTTTCCAGGGGGAAAAAGCCGCACAAATGGCTAAGCAGATCCTGAAGGGGGCATCTCCGTCCCAGATCCCTGTCATTAAGGAGAGCATCAACCATTTCATGTTCGACTTCCGGCAGATGGAGAGATGGAACATCCGGGAAGGCCGCTTGCCCACCGACAGTGTCGTGATGTACAAGAGTCCATCCTTTTTTGAGCAGTACCGTCAACTCGTCATCGCCACCCTCATTGCTTTCATCATCTTGATTTCTGTCATAGCTGCACTCATCGTCAGCATATACCGCCGCAAACAGGCAGAATCTTACCTGCGAGCCAGTGAAGGAAGATATCGTACACTCATTGAACAAATGCCAGATATGATCTGGCACAAAGATATCAACAGCACTTACCTTTCCTGCAACAGTAATTATGCCAAGGTGCTTGGAGTCACGCTGGAGACCATTAAAGGCCATCGGGATGAGGATTTCTACAGACCGGAGCTGGCGGCGAAGTATAAAACAGACGATCAGTCAGTTGTCATGACGGGACAACCTATTGAG
>Ga0194047_10001286_pt1 | contig 15543 bp, 11 predicted proteins | sample JunL225m_MetaG_2_FD_160070 | JGI IMG/M metagenome (GOLD analysis project Ga0194047, IMG submission 160070) | Anoxic zone freshwater microbial communities from boreal shield lake in IISD Experimental Lakes Area, Ontario, Canada - Jun2016-L221-5m | ecosystem: Environmental > Aquatic > Freshwater... | reverse complement strand
CTTCACTAGGTTCTCTTTTTTCAAAGTCTTTTAACTTTTCATGGAAACCACTACTTTCTTTGATAATTGCCACGCGCGCGCTTCGTACAAATTCTACCAAGCCAAAGGGCTCCAAAGCTTTCATCAATTTATTGGTCTCTTCTCTATGCCCAGTTGTCTCAAATACGATAAAATCTTTTCTAATGGCCACCGCGCGCGCACCATATTCTCTTAATAATCTTTCTACTTTCACTTTCTCCGTAATTTCTTCCGACAATACTTTATACAATGCCAATTCCTGCCATACTATTTCGTCGTTGGTATTGAAATAAGCTTTTAATACTTCTACTTGCTTTTCAATTTGTCTTACCACTTTTAGTACTACATCGCGCGACTCCATCACCACAATCGTAAAGCGATGTATGCCTGTAATTTCTGAAGGCGATGTATTTAAACTTTCGACATTTATTTTTCTGCGAGAGAAAATAATGGCAATACGATTTAACAACCCTACTTGGTTTTCGGTATACACCGTTATTGTGTATTCTTGTTTTTCCGTATTTGTTTCCATAGTATCTAGTTTTATATTTTATGTCAACTTTACTTAAGTCTTATTTCTGAAACGCTACAACCCTGTGGTACCATAGGAAATACATTGTTCTCTTTGCCTACCATTACTTCTAACATATAAGATCCTTTGTGTGCCAACATGGTTTGTATTGCTTGCACAAGATCTTTTCTGTCTTCTACTTTAGCTCCCGCAATGCCGTATGCTTTGGCTACCATCACATAATCGGGGCTTTGTATGTCAACAAATGAATAACGCTTCTCATTAAATAATTCCTGCCACTGACGCACCATGCCTAAAAACTGATTGTTTAAAATCATAATTTTTACATCCACGCCTGTTTGCATAATGGTTCCAAATTCCTGAATGGTCATTTGGATACCACCATCTCCTATAACACCAATTACGGTTCTTTCGGGTGCTCCAAACTTTGCACCAATGGCTGCAGGTAAACCAAAACCCATCGTGCCTAATCCGCCAGATGTTACATTACTTCTGGATTCATTAAACTTCGCATACCTACAAGTAACCATTTGATGTTGTCCCACATCGGTAACCATCACTGCATTACCCTGGGTTGTTTCATTTACAATTCTGATCACTTCACCCATGGTCATTTCTTTTCCAGTAGGATATACTTCCTCTTTAATACATTGATCGTATTCTTGTTGTGTATAATCGGCAAATACTTTTAACCACTCTGATCTATCTTTTTCTTGTAGGCCTAAAGTAAGCAAAGGCAAGGTTTCTTTACAATCCCCCCAAACGCCTACTGTTGCTTTTACATTTTTATCTATCTCGGATGGATCTATATCTAAATGAATCACTTTGGCTTGCTTTGCATATTTATCCAATCTTCCTGTTACACGATCATCAAAGCGCATACCTACCGCTATCAATACATCACATTCATTGGTTAATACATTAGGTCCATAATTTCCATGCATGCCCAACATACCTACATTTTGTGGATGGTCAGTGGGCAAAGCACTTAAACCTAATATGGTCCAGGCAGCTGGCATACCCGACTTCTCTATAAATTTTTTAAATTCTTTTTCTGCTTTTCCTAAAATCACCCCTTGTCCAAAAATTACCAATGGTTTTTTTGCATTGTTAATTAATGCTACGGCTTCGTCAATATATTTTTTTCGAATAACTGGTGTTGGTCGATAACTCCTTATATGATTGCAAGGTGTATAGCCTTCATAATCGAAAGATTGTATTTGTGCATTTTTTGAAATATCAATTAATACCGGACCAGGTCTGCCACTTCTTGCTAAATAAAATGCTTTAGCCAATATGCCTGGAATTTCAGTCGCATCTGTTATTTGATAATTCCATTTGGTAACCGGCATGGTAATATTAATAATATCCGTTTCCTGAAATGCGTCCGTTCCTAATAAATGTGCAAACACTTGTCCTGTGATACATACCAATGGTGTACTATCAATCATAGCATCGGCTAACCCTGTTACTAAATTGGTAGCCCCTGGTCCACTGGTGGCAAATACCACACCCACTTTACCCGATGTACGCGCATAGCCTTGCCCAGCATGGATTCCGCCTTGTTCATGTCTGACTAATATATGTGTTAGTTTATCATTATAATCATACAATGCATCATAGATAGGCATAATAGCACCGCCTGGATAACCAAAAATGGTATCCGCTCCTTCTGCGATACAAGCTTCTAATACTGCTTGTGATCCTGTTAATTTTTTTGTTGGTACTGCTACTTTTGAAAGTAGTTCCCCTTGTTCTTTTTCTAATGTTTTCGTTGCCATAATTTTCTTTTTAAGCCTGGTCGGTTACACATCCTTCACTTGCGTCTTTTACCAACTGTGCATATTTCCATAACACACCATTGGTTGCTTTTAATACAGGTGCTGGTTGTGCTGCTCTTCTTTTTGCTATAGTGGCTTCCTCCACTTTTAAAGTCATCGTTCTTTTTGGTACATTCAATTCTATAATGTCTCCATCTTCTACTAGTCCAATCAATCCTCCTTTATAGGCTTCGGGTGTAATATGTCCTATCACAAATCCATGGGTGCCACCACTAAATCTTCCATCTGTAATTAAAGCCACCGACTTTCCTAAGCCCGCGCCAATAATGGCCGATGTTGGTTTTAACATCTCTGGCATTCCTGGTGCTCCAATAGGTCCTACATTTTTGATTACCACTACATCTCCTGGTTGTATCTTTTTTGAATTGATGCCTTCAATTAATGCATGCTCTCCATCAAATACACGCGCTGGCCCTTCAAACATATCTCCTTCCTTACCAGAAATTTTTGCAACACTTCCACCTGTGGCTAAATTGCCATACATAATTTGTAAATGGCCTGTTGCTTTTATTGGATGCTCTTTTGGATAAATTATTTTTTGTTGTTCAAAATCTAAACTTGGCGCGGCTGCTAAATTTTCTGCAATAGTTTTTCCAGTCACGGTTAAACAATCTCCATGCAACCATCCCTGTGCCAACATATATTTCATCACTGCAGGTACGCCTCCATATTGATGCAAGTCCTGCATTAAATATTTTCCTGATGGTTTGAAATCGGCCAAGACTGGTATTTTATCACTGATGGTTTGAAAATCATCCTGCGTGAAAGCCACGCCCACACTCTTTGCCATCGCAATCATATGCAATACTGCATTCGTACTTCCTCCTAATACCATAATCACCGCTACTGCATTCTCGAATGCTTTACGGGTCATAATATCACGCGGCTTAATATCGCGTTCTAATAATAATCGAATGGCTTTTCCTGCATCTCTGCATTCTTGTTGTTTCTCTTCACTCAATGCTGGATTAGAAGAGGAATAGGGTAAACTCATTCCTAATGCTTCTATGGCTGCGGCCATGGTATTGGCTGTATACATTCCACCACATGCACCTGCCCCTGGACAAGCATGTTGTACAATTCCTTTAAAATCGGCGTCTGATAATTGTCCGGCAATTTTTTGTCCCAATGCTTCAAATGCAGATACAATATTTAAATCCTGTCCATTGTAATGACCTGGTGCTATGGTTCCTCCATACAACATAATCGATGGACGATTTAATCTGCCCATAGCTATTAATGAACCTGGCATATTTTTATCACAACCCGGTACAGTAATTAACGCATCATAATATTGTGCACCACAAACGGTTTCAATACTATCTGCAATTACATCACGACTCACTAAGGAATAACGCATCCCTGGGGTTCCATTGCTCATACCATCACTCACCCCAATGGTATGAAAAGTCAATCCCACTAAATCATTTTCCCAAATGCTTTTCTTTACTTGATCGGCCAATGCATTCAAATGCATATTACAAGTATTGCCATCATAGCCCATACTCACAATTCCTACTTGCGCTTTTTGTAAATCGGCATCGGTTAATCCAATACCATAAAACATTGCTTGCGCTGCTGGTTGCGTTGGATCTAAGGTGATCGTTTTTGAATATTTATTTAGTTCCATCTTTTTATTTTTTCTTTATTTTGCTTACTCTTTTTTATCTTCTGCTCTTTAAAAAACAGTTGGTAAAATTACACCCCTTTTATCGCCTAACCTTAAGACGAATGTTTGTTAGATGATGGTTGACTTATGCAATCTTTCATGATGCACATGCCCTTCACCCGTTACTTGCTTCTCGATATACTCACAAATCAAATCTCCTATAGCAGTAGTCGTATAACTATTCATTGGATCGATGTCTTTGGTCACAAAGCCACTGTTTAAACACCAAGTTGCCGCATCTCTTACCAAATTCGCTTCTTGGCTTAATCCAAAATGGTCCAATAACATAGCGGATGATAAAATAGATCCCAATGGATTGGCAATATCTTTTCCTTTTGCTTGCGGATAGGATCCATGAATCGGTTCAAACAATGCCACCGTATTGCCTACAGAGGCAGAAGGCAATAAACCCAATGAACCTGCTAATACCGATGCTTCATCACTAATAATATCTCCGAATAAATTTTCGGTCAATACCACATCAAACTGCGCAGGATTTAAAATGATTTGCATAGCTGCATTATCAACAAATAAATAATCAACGGCTACATCATTGTATTCTTTAGCAATGGCTTGTACTACTTTTCTCCACAAGCGGGAGGTTTCTAATACATTGGCCTTGTCTACTAAGGTTAATTTTTTTCTTCTTTTTTGTGCATGCTTAAAAGCCAAATGCGCAATGCGTTCGATTTCTGTTACTGAATAGGAACAATCATCTCTTGCAATAGTTCCATCTTCGCTTAAACTTTTTGCACCAAAATAAATGCCTCCTGTTAATTCTCTATAAATTACAAAATCTACATTCTCTAAATACTTTGGCTTTAAAGGAGTTAAATGTTGCAAAGCAGCATAAGTAGTCACTGGTCTGATATTCGCAAACAATTGTAATTCTTTTCTCAATTTTAACAAGCCTTGCTCTGGTCGCACTTTAGCAGTAGGATCATTATCATATTTTGGATCTCCAATGGCACCAAATAAAATGGCATCACTGGCCAAACATATTTTAATAGTTTCATCGGGTAATGGATTGCCTGTTGCATCAATAGCACAAGCGCCCATCATCGCATGCTCGTAACTAAACTCATGATTAAAATGTTTAGCAATCGTATTTAAAACTTTCTTTGACTGCTCCGTCACTTCTGGTCCAATGCCATCTCCTAATATAACTGCTATTTTCTTTTTCATATCCTTTTCTAATTAATTCGTTGATGTTTGATTCGCTTTTTCGTAGGCTTCAATTTCTGTTTTCATGCTTAATAAATAATCGATGTCGTCATATCCATTTAATAAGCATGTTTTTTTATAAGAATTTATTTCAAATTTTTGGGTAGCACCAGTTGCATCAATGGTGATGGTTTGTTTTTCTAAATCTACCGTTAAAGTATCCTTGGCGTCGAGTGCAAATATTTGTTGTAAGAATGCATCCGTTACTGTAACTGGCAATACACCATTGTTTAAGGCATTGTTCTTAAAAATATCTGCGAAAAAACTAGATACTACTACCTTAAAGCCATAGTCTTGAATACTCCATGCAGCATGCTCGCGAGATGATCCGCATCCGAAATTTTTTGCAGCGACCAATATTTCTCCCGCATATTGTTTTTGATTTAAAACAAAATCAGCCTTGGGCTTAGCTTCATCGTCATTTTCATATCTCCAATCTCTGAATAAATTTTTTCCAAAACCATCTTTAGTAGTAGCTTTTAAAAAACGCGCAGGTATAATTTGATCCGTGTCTACGTTTTCGATTCGTAAAGGAATAAACCTGCTTGTTATTTTTTGTAATGATTGCATACGATTCTTATTTTCTCTTCTTCAATTTATTTTCAAATTTTTTAAAATAATCTTTAGACTAATTTAAAATTTCTCTGATGTCTGTTATTTTTCCTGTTAATAAAGCTGCAGCGGCGGTTAATGGGCTTGCCAATAAAGTTCTTGCACCTGCACCTTGTCTTCCTTCAAAATTTCTGTTGCTGGTACTGATACAATATTCTCCTGCAGGAATTTTATCCTCATTCATTCCTAAACAAGCACTACATCCTGCTTGTCTTATTTCTACGCCTGCTGCTTCAAATATTTTATCTAAGCCCTCTGCTTTTATTTGCTTGGCTACCTCTTGCGATCCTGGTACAATTAATGTTTTAATACCCGGGTGTTTTTGTTTTCCTTTTATAATGGAAGCCACTAATCTAAAATCTTCAATTCTTGAATTAGTACATGAACCTATAAATACATTTTGTACGGGCATGCCTATTAAAGTTTGTCCTGCTGTTAAACCCATGTATTTTAAGGCCTTCTCATAATTTTGTTTTTCGGTAGCATCCTCAAAACTTTCAATAGTTGGTAGTTTTCCTTGAATAGATAAGCCCATACCTGGATTGGTGCCGTAAGTTATCATCGGATCAATAGCTTCTGCTACAATATTTATTTCCATATCAAATTTTGCGTCTGCATCCGTATACAATTCTTTCCAAGCTGCTAATTTTTGTTCCCATGCTGCGCCCTTTGGTGCAAACATTCTTCCTTGCATATAATCATAAGTAGTTTGATCGGGTGCTATCATGCCCCCTCTCGCGCCCATTTCAATACTCATATTGCAAATAGTCATGCGCGCTTCCATACTTAATGCTCGTATAGCTGATCCTGCATATTCTACAAAATAACCAGTAGCACCACTTGCTGAAATTTGTGCGATGATATACAAAATAATATCTTTAGATACCACTCCATTTTTTAAGGCACCATCTATATTAATGCGCATTAGTTTTGGTTTGCTTTGCATAATACATTGCGCCGCAAATACCATTTCTACTTCACTGGTTCCTATACCAAAAGCTATCGCACCAAATGCACCGTGTGTAGAAGTATGACTGTCGCCACATACAATGGTCATGCCCGGTTGTGTAAGACCTAATTCTGGTCCTATCACATGAACAATTCCTTGATATTGATGTCCTAAGCCATACAATTCAACACCATGCTTTTTACAATTTTCAATTAATGTATCTACTTGAAATTTTGACAAAGCATCTTTGATAGGTAATTCCTGATGTAGGGTTGGTACATTGTGATCGGCTGTAGCTACAATTTGTGCAGGTCTAAATAATGGAGCCCCTCTTTTTTCAATTCCACTAAACGCTTGTGGACTGGTTACTTCATGTATTAAATGCTTGTCAATGTATACCACCGATGGACCATCTTCAATGATCTTTACCACATGCTTGTCCCAAATTTTATCGAATATTGTTTTTCCCATTGCGACTATTAATTTTTTTCTACGTTTATTTTTTATAATCTGCTGCCATCTTTTGTAAATCTTCTTCTTTTACTTCTTTCTTTTGATCGGCTACTTGTACAAAAATTGGATATAAAATATCAATATCATTTCTGGTATATTGAAATCCTAATTTATGAAATCGATGCGCTAATGCACTGCGGCCACTTCTTGCCGTTAATACTATCTTACTATCTTCTGCACCCACTTCTGCTGGATTAATGATTTCATAAGTTTGTGCTTCTTTTAAAAATCCATCCTGATGGATACCCGATGAATGAGAAAATGCATTCGCACCCACGATAGCTTTATTAGGTTGTACCATCATTCTCATCATTTCAGAAACCTCATGACTAATTGGATTTAATAATTTTGGATTGATATTGGTATAGTAACCCAAATCTTTATGTTGATTCAATACCATCACCACTTCTTCTAATGCAGTATTGCCTGCACGCTCGCCCAATCCATTAATCGTACATTCTATTTGTCTTGCTCCTCCCATTACACCAGCGATTGAATTGGCAGTAGCCAATCCTAAATCATTGTGGCAATGACAGGATAAAATTGCTTTTTCAATTCCTGCAACATGATTGACCAAGTATTCCATTTTTTCTTGATACTGATAAGGCAAACAATAACCTGTTGTATCAGGAATATTTAAAGTTGTAGCGCCTGCTTTCACTACCGCTTCTATCACTCTTGCTAAAAATTCATTATCCGTTCTTCCTGCATCTTCTGCATAAAATTCTACATCATCTGTAAAATTGCGCGCCAACTTTACGGCTGCTATTGCACGTTCAATGATTTCTTCACGAGTAGTATTGAATTTGTATTTGATGTGTAAATCGGAAGTGCCTATGCCTGTATGTATTCTAAAACGCTTCGCAGGTTTTAAGGCCGCTGCTGCTACTTCAATATCATTTTGTACCGCACGAGATAAACCACAAACCACCGTGTTTTTTAAAGTTTTTGCTATTTGATTCACCGATTCAAAATCACCGGGACTAGAAACAGGAAAACCAGCTTCTAAAATATCCACCCCTAATTCTTCCAAACGTACCGCCAACTCCAACTTTTCCTTGGCATTTAATTTACAACCTGGCACTTGTTCTCCATCTCTTAAAGTGGTATCAAAAATGTACACTTTTTGGCTCTTCGTCTGACTCATCGTTAATGCATTTATTTTATTACAGTTTTAATGCCTTTTTCATTGTTATAGGAGGCAACAAATCGCAAGCATCTTATTGATTTTGAACCTTTTACAGATAAAAAACGGGCTTTTGGCCCGTTTATTGCTCAAATTTACCCCCAATTCACAAGTAATTCACATTATTATTATAGTTATTTTACATTGTGTAATAGAGGTATATTTTGTTTAAATAATTGATTTTCAATAACTTGAATATAAATTAGCTACGATGCCCAACCTAAGTACGGAGGCAATATTTATTTTGGTCAAATCCCTGGAAAGGGCCGAGAAACGCAACTTCAAATTGTATGTGAAGCGCAACTCTGCGTCTGCCGATTTAAAAATTATTCAGCTTTTTGATGCTTTGGACAAAATGAAGGAGTACGATGAAGAGGAATTATTACGCAAAAACGAGTCCATTCAAAAACAACAACTCTCTAATTTAAAGGCTCATTTGTACGATCAAATTTTAGCTAGCTTAAGAATTGTGAAGCAAAGTGAAAATATTGATTTGCAAATTCATGAACAATTAGACCACGCCAAAATTTTATACAATAAAGGTTTGTACCTACAAAGCCTTCGTTTATTAGAAAAAATTAAAACACTTACCAAACAAAATAATCAGGTTACTTACTTATTACAAGTTTTATTTTTAGAAAAGAAGATTGAGTCCTTGCACATTACGCGTAGTATGCAAGATCGTGCTAGACAATTAAGCGAAGAAATTGATGATGCCAACATTCGATTAGAACATATTGCCAAAGTTTCCAATCTTTCTTTACAATTATATGGCTGGTACATTCAACATGGACATGCACGTAACAATGAGGATAGGCTTGCCTTAGATGCATTAATGCAAAATCCAATATTAGAGCAAGTAAAATTATCCGAAGGTTTTTATGAGCGCTTGTATCGTTACCAATGTCATTGCTGGTATGGTTTTATTACACAAGATTTTTTATTGCATTATAGGTATTCTCAAAAATGGGTCGACTTATTTGAGAAGGAAGAAAATATGAAAGTGAATGAGACCGCTCAATACATTAAAGGCTTACACAATTTAATTAGTGCTCATTTTGATTTAAGCAATTTTCAAAAATTTAATGACACTATTTCTATTTTAGAAAATTATAGCAACACACCTATTGTATTAAATAATAAAAATAATTTAATACAAAGCTTCATTTACTTATACATAGCTAAGATTAATAAGCATTTTTTACAAGGCAGCTTTAGCGAAGGATTGTCCATGATACCCGCCATGGAAGCGAAGTTGAAAGAGATTGAGCTTTACCTAGACAGCCATCGAGTATTGGTATTTTACTATAAAATAGCTTGCTTGTATTTTGGTGCAGGAAAACCTGCTAAAGCCATTGATTATTTAAATCGCATCATCCATTGGAAACTAAACCTAAGAGCCGATTTGCAATGTTATGCGCGCTTACTGCATTTAATTGCGCACTACGAATTGGGTAATATGGAAGTAGTTAATTATTTATCTAAATCGGTTTACCGTTACATGTATAAAATGAAAAATTTGAGTACGGTAGAAGAAGTCTTATTTAATTTTTTAAGAAAGTCCATTCAAAGTGGTGGAGAAGAAAATAGTTTATTAGCCAACAAGGCCACCATTAAAAAATCTTTTGCTCTTTTATTAGAAACCCTACAACCCCTTGCTCAAAACAAATTAGAAAGCAGGGCCTTTATGTACTTAGATATTATTTCTTGGCTGGAAAGTAAAATTCAGGGTAAAGAAGTTCAAACCATTATCCAAGAAAAATTTAAAGCAAAATAATAACTTAACCCTTAGCACATTTTTATTTGCTATGATTAAGGTTGTATTTTTTTCGTAGCCAAATTAAATATTTGTCCCGAATACATCATCCTAAAGGGTTTTACAACCTTACCCCATTGTTTTTTTTGTGCTGCCCAATCATCTGCATCATAAATCATGGCATAAGATAATCCCCAAACTTTAAATTGACCCGCCTCTACAATCATCGCTGTTGATTCATCCAACCCCACCCCTAAGGTGTTTGGATACTGTTCTATAACGGGTATTAAATCAAACTGTCTATTGCGTACCAGTACATGTTGATCTAATGCCGTATTGGTCATAAATGAAAAAGCTGGTTTGAAATGATAGGTTTGTGTTAAGTCTTTTCGAGCATCCCCACCAATTAATAAAGACCCCATAATGGTGGCCCCTGCTGAAGTACCCATAATCACACCCCCTCTGTCTAATAAAGCAATAAACTCATCGTATAATTTAGTACCCTCATAAGCTGCTGCAATTAAATCTTGATCGCCCCCGCCAAAATATAATCCCTTTGCTTGACGCATTAACTCGATATTTTTAGGATCATCGGCTATTTTTTTATCTCTCGTATGTATGGTAGAAAGATTCGTAAACCCTCTGGAGCTAAATTTTAATAAATGCTCCCCTTTTTGAATAAACTCCTCATCCTCAGTGGCAGTAGGGATATACACGATGGGTTGGTCCTTGCCTCCACAATAATTGGCAAAAAAAGTAAATAAAGAATCGGGAATAGTGCCGCCGCCTATGATGATTAATTTTCCCTTATGATTATAAAATGGGTTGGTAGTTACCGCAGTAGTAGTTTGTGAAAATAATTGTATACTAAAAAATAATAATAAAATGATGGAGAGAAAAAATGGTCTGCTGTTTTTTTTCATGAAGAATTTTTTAGGAAGGCATCACCTTAAAATAGAAATAATTTATTTCTATGCTAAACATACAAAGCTTCTATTTCTTTCGAAAAATGTTCCAATACTATTTTACGTCTGATGCTTAATTTAGGTGTCATCTCGCCACTATTTACATTCCACTCTCTTGGAACCAATGCAAATTTTTTCACTTGCTCTACTTGATTAAATAACTGATTGTACTGTTCCACAATATCTTCAATCATAGCAATCACCATGCTGTTTTTTACAATAGCCTCATTGCTCGCATACTGAATTCCATGATGCTTTGCCCATTCTTTTAGCTTTGCAAAAGAAGGCACAATTAATGCAGACACGAATTTCTTATTGTCTCCTATCAACATTATCTGCTCAATGAAAGCGCTTTCTTTCATTTTATTTTCAATAGGTTGAGGTGCCACATATTTGCCACCACTGGTTTTAAATAATTCTTTTTTACGGTCTGTAATTTTCAAGTACCTGCCATCTATAAGTTCTCCAATATCTCCGGTATGTAACCAACCATCAATAATCGTTTCTGCGGTTAAGTCGGGGCGTTTGTAATAACCCAACATCACACTAGGCCCCGCCACACAAATTTCACCGTCCGCTTCGAGTTTATATTGCACCCCATTGATCACTTCGCCCACTGTTCCAAATTTAGTTCCACCTGGTGTTCTTAAATTAATACTAATAATTGGACTATTTTCTGTTGGTCCATATCCTTCATATACAGGTATTTGCGCCGCATTAAAAATGCGCAATAATTTAACTTGACAAGCTGCGCCTCCTGTTACAATAAACTTAACATTTCCTCCTAACGCCTCTCTCCACTTATTAAATATTAATTTATTGGCTAATTTTAGTTGAGTACGATACCACCAGGAGCCTGGAATTAAATTATCATATTTTTCTCCCAATGCCACGGCCCAAAAAAATAATTTTCTTTTAATACCCGTTAACTCCTCTCCTTTCATCATTATTTTTTCAAACACTTTTTCCAATAATCTTGGCACAGTAGAAAAAGCTTGAGGAGAAATTTCTTTTAAGTTATCGCCAATGGTTTCTAAGCTTTCGGCATAATAAATACTCATGCCACTAAACATATAAATGTAGGAAGCTACTTTTTCAAAAATATGGTTCAATGGTAAAAAACTTAAAACTTTATCGGCAGGCGCGTCAGGAAATGGGAAAGTGTCTTTTCCAGATCTCAAATTAAAATAAATATTTTTATGCGTTAACATCACGCCCTTGGGTGTTCCAGTGGTACCCGAGGTATAAATAAAAGTAGCCACTTGTTCTACTGGAATACTTTTTTTAATAGTAGCCACTTGTTCTAGTAATGCATTGTCATTTTTTAATAAACTAGTCCAATGTTTTGCTCCAGGGATGGTATCAAAAGTGTATACTTCTTTTAAGCAATCTACTTCCCCTTTTATAGACATGACTTTATCATACAATTCTTGATTGCTTGCAAACATATATTGTACCGATGCATCTTTTAAAATAAAGCTAAGTTCAATTGGGTTGGTGGTAGGATAAACCGGCACCCAGATAACACCCAATTGCTGTGTGGCCATATCCGCTATTAACCACTCTGGGCGATTGGCACTTATAATGGCTATTTTATCACTTCCTTCCGGGGTAAAATTATTTGCAGATAAGCCCAAACTTAATAAGCCTGCACTTAACTGGTTTACAGTATTGGCCACTTCCCCAGTGGAGTATTTTCTCCAGATTCCATTTTCCTTGCCCGACAACATATCTTCTTTAGGAAAATGTTGCAATTGATAATCGATACAATCGAAGAGTCTTTTATATTCCATAGCACAAGCAATATTGAATAACAAATTACTAAGAAAGGGGCAGAAAAAAAAGAAATTAGTGCATTAAAAAACCCAGTGGGTGAGCACTGGGTTAAAGTATATTAAAGGAGCTTAATAAATCAAATGGGTCAATAATCCATCGCGTAATTTGGGCTCGAACCAAGTGCTTTTTGGTGGCATCACTTCGCCTGCATCAGCAATATTAAACAGTTGATCTATGGTTACAGGGTATAAACTAAAGGCAATAGCCATTTCTCCGCTGTCTACTCTTTTTTCTAGTTCCGCTAATCCACGAATTCCTCCCACAAAATCAATTCGCTTGTCGGTTCTTTGATCTTGGATACCTAAATGTTTGGCTAAAATATTGTTAGATAAAATAGTAACATCCAATATGCCAATAGGATCTGTTGTATAAGTTCCTTCTTTGGCGATTAATTGATACCATGTTTTATTTAAATACATTCCAAAGCTATGCAGCGCGTTAGGTTTAAAAGCAGCCTCTTGTGTTGTAAGCTCAAAATCATTAGATAAAGCCGCAATAAGCGCTTCGGCGCTTTGACCATTCAAATCTTTTACCACACGGTTGTAATCCATGATTTGTAATTGATTCGATGGAAATAAAGTAGTTAAAAAATATTCAGATATTTTCTTTTCATCATCGCCAGGTTTCGGGGCAGATTCACTTAAACTCAATTTTACTTTTGCTGCAGAAGCTGCACGATGATGTCCATCGGCGATATAAGTGCAAGGCACTTGTGTAGCAAACAAATGGGTAATTTGATCTATGGTAGCTTCATCACTTACCGCCCAAACAGTATGTTGTATGCCATCTTCGGCTGTAAAATCATACACTGGATTTTTTGTGGTTTTCCACTTATCTATTAATGCATCTAAATCATCTTGATGACGATACGCTAAAAATACATTCCCAGTTTGTGCCCCAGTTGTTTTGATATGATTGATTCTATCTAATTCTTTTTCAGGTCGGGTAAATTCATGCTTCTTGATAATGCCATTATTATAGTCGTCGATACTACTTACCCCTACCAAACCAGTTTGTGCACGACCATCCATAATTAATTGATAAATATAATAGCAAGGTTTAGATTCTTTAAACAACACATCGCGTTGCATAAAGGCAGTTAAATTGTTCAATGCCAATTCATATACTTCTGCGCTATGGATATCGATGGTTTCGGGTAAACCAATTTCACTTTTTGTAATGTGCAAAAAGGAATAGGCATTGCCTACTGCTTCTGATTTTGCTTCTGCACTATTTAGAACATCGTATGGTTTACTAGCAACTTGTTTTGCTAATTGAGGCTGTGGGCGCACTGCTTCAAAGGGACTAATTTTTGCCATGGGCGCAAAGTTCGTTCTTTTTTACGAAGATTTAATTTTTTTCAGCGAATGATTTCATCAAGTCGCAAAATGCTTGCACGCTTGATAAGGGGAGTGCATTGTACATGCTTACACGTATGCCGCCCACCGTTCTGTATCCTTTAACACCAATCATTCCCTCACTTTTACACAAAGCTAAGAAAGGCGCTTCTAATGCTGGATTGGTCAAAAAGAAAACTGCATTCATGATGCTTCTATCTTCTTTGGCAATAGGGCAATAAAAGGCTGGTAATGATTCTATGGTATTGTATAATAAGTTTGCTTTTTCAAGATTACGCTTTCCCATTTCAACTAATCCACCTTGCGCATCTATCCATCTTAACGTTAATAAACTTACATATATAGAAAATACGGGTGGTGTATTTAACAGGGAGCCTGCTTCAATATGTTTTTGATAATTTAATATCGCTGGAATGTTTCTGTTGGTTTTTCCTAGGATTTCTTTTTTTAACACCACCATGGTTACCCCTGCAGCACCCATATTTTTTTGGGCGCCTGCATAGATCAAATCGAATTGTTTAAAATTAGTAGGTCTGCAAAATATATCAGAACTCATATCCCCAATTAATAAGGCATTCGTCTGAGGATATTGATGCCATTGAGTTCCCTCCACTGTATTATTGGTAGTAATATGCAAATAAGTAGCATTGGCTGGAATGTCTAATTGCTTATTGATGTAAATATGTTTTTTATCGGAAGTGTCGGCCACTACTTTTACAGGACCAAATAAGCTGGCTTCTTTTACTGCTTTATTTCCCCATACACCATTATCACAAATAGCAGCCAATCCATTTTCATCCAATAAATTCATAGGCACTTGCATAAATTGCATGGTTGCACCTCCTTGTAAAAAAAGTACTTCATACGCATCGTCCAATCCCATTAACCTTTTAATGATGGTTTGCGCTTCTGTTACTACTTCAACAAAATGAGTAGTTCGATGTCCTATTTCTAAAATAGATAATCCGGTATTGTTAAAATTATGAATGGCTTTGGCAGCTTGATCTAAAACCTCTTGAGGTAAAATAGAAGGACCTGAATTAAAATTGTACAATTGCATTAGATAGGAAAGAGTTTATATATC
>Ga0194047_10001285_pt1 | contig 15552 bp, 9 predicted proteins | sample JunL225m_MetaG_2_FD_160070 | JGI IMG/M metagenome (GOLD analysis project Ga0194047, IMG submission 160070) | Anoxic zone freshwater microbial communities from boreal shield lake in IISD Experimental Lakes Area, Ontario, Canada - Jun2016-L221-5m | ecosystem: Environmental > Aquatic > Freshwater >... | reverse complement strand
CTTGTTTGAAGTGATTAGAGCGGTAATTAGGGATACTTGCCGGGTGAATAAACGCCGAAAGCATCCTTCCGCCTATCAATATTGTTTAGACCCCTCCCTTGTTGCTTCTTAGCTTGATGCCTATGGGGCGACGCTTGAGTCGCCCTTCTTTTATTGCCCAATCCCCACGAAATATGCCACCCAACGAGAGCGCATACGGGAACGGAGCGTTCGGGGTTCTACTGATTCTCCGGGGCAGCGACCTGCCCGGCAAGGCTCGCCCTGAGCCAAGTAAGGTTCAGGTTAGCGGTAGGCAAACTCTCTACCGTATAATCTGCAGGGAGTTGCCGTTGCAATTGGGCAATCTTTCCGGCGATAAGCGCGGCATCTCTGCCATAAATAAACACCAGCGCAGCCCCCGCTTGAACCTCTCCTATTGTCGCCTGAACTGCCGCTTTCGCCTTCAGGTCGCCAAGCAACGTTTGCAGATGATACACCAGCCATAACGCAGCGGTGAGAGTAATACCCAACGCCCAACATGTGCCGGAGATAAAGTTGCTTGTAATAGAGTTATCAAAAGCCCTGAAAAACTGGTAAATTAGCCACGCGCCGCTAATCAGCAAAGTTACCACGCTCATGAAAAGCGTCAGATAGAGATATATTCGGCGCACTGCCGCGCGGCGTTCTTCCACATGCTCCTGCGCCAAACTCTGACGTTGCAGTTTTAGCCAACTATAAAGCCACACTGCACCGCCCACCAGAATTAGCGTTATAAGCTGGCTTATTTCATCGCTCCAGCCTATGTTTTTCAACTGTGAAGAATCCCAACCGCCCAACGCAAGGTCTAGCATTATTCTGATTAGCCGCGCAAGACCAAACGAAAGCGTTATTAAACCAATTAAAGACAGCAGATACCAATACAAGCGGCGAAGGTTTGCTTGAAGCGGCGGTTCTTTCGCCAATAAAGCCATATCTCGATGCAAAACCAGCGCGTGATAGCCCCAAAACATGCCGTAAACTAACGCCACCACCACAGGGTTACCCACTTGCGTAAGCAGCGACTCGCTGGAATTTTTCATTACCTCGCTGCCTAACGCCAACCGCATCAGGTTGTACATAAATAAGGCAACCGCCGTAACCGTCACTATAATTGTTTGGAGAAGCATAGTATAGAGGTAAAATTTCCGCAAAAGCGAATGTTGCTCCTTCTCCGAAGTGGCGTTAAGCCGCTGCATCTGCCACCAATGCCACAGCCAACCCGCCAAACTCACGATAACCCACCCAAGGACAGAAGCAATAAGCCCCATAAAGTTCACATTGCGGTAATAGGGGTCAGTATTGCTACCCGTAATATATTTCCAATAATCCTGTCCCAATAGTGTCACACTGATAGCCAAAACCGATGCCGCGCCGTAATTCATCAGGAAAAAATACAAGCCGCGTACGGTTGCCCCACCGCCATGCTCCGGCGCAATCCGGTTATCGGCGCGAGTCACCAGCCAGAAATAGAGCCATACTGGCGTACTGACCAACAAAATAGGCATATTATTCGCAAAGCTGTACTTCAGATTCCCGTTATTGGCTAATTGTGAAAATAACTCGCCTAAGAAAACGCCCGCTGCAATAAACACCTGCAACGCCGTAACAAACAGGGTGAGGTAAAGCATCAACTTACGCAACGTTGATTGCCGCTCCTCTATACCGTGATAGTCTTGCGCCCTTGCGTTGCGCTGCGCCAATATCCAGTGGATGAGCCACACCACCCCGCCCACAACCGCAATTGCTCCCCACAGGCTGTATTGCTCGCGAATGTAAGAATCGCTGTTATCGTAGTAATAATAACGCTCCACCTCCAGCCAACTTCCGAAAAGAAGGTTTAGCAGATTGGACAAGCCGCTCACCAGCATCATCAGGCTTATAAAACTGGTGGCATAAATATACAAACGCCTTGCTATCAACATTGCCAAGCTCCTTTCAGTTCAGCCAGTATTGCAACCCGTAGGGATAGTTCAAATAGCTAATACGCCACACGCCGTTTTCAAGGCTCAAGCTCATTGTCGTATCTTCGCGCCATATATCCCCGCCAAAGAGAGGATTGGATTGGCTGTAATGGTTTATTTCCAGTGTAACAGATGCGCTGTTGTCGTTGATATTTTCGGATTTAAGCGCTGCCCTAATATTCTCAGAAGTATAGTAAATATTGCTTTTGAAGGTCTGACGGCTAATTCTTTTTTGGAGATAGTTATCAAGCAAATCATAGGCTTTGTCGTATTCCCGGTCATTAAGCGACTTGATATAGCTTTGCGCCACTCCGCCGGGACTATTCGCCAGAATATTCGGGGGCGGTTGGCGTAACAGGAAAAGGCTGGCAAGCGCCAGTAGTGCCAATAACCCGATTCCTCCCACTATCGCCATCAAAAAGCGGTCGCGCTCTTTGGGCGTACCGGGGTTTTCGCTTGGTATAGTCACAGGTTCGCTCATTATATTTAACTCCTACAAATAGCTTTTTACTAGCTTACAACTTCTAGCGCGGTTTTTGCTTGTAATAAAGTTTCGTGTACGATTGGGGATAGTGTAAGGATTTCGTAGCAGCAGCTTTAGATTTGGGTTTATCGGAATGTTCGTCAGGGACTTGCCAACCGCCGATAAACAAGACTATTGAAGATGCTAAATATAGCAAACTAAGAATAGCACCATTGCCTGAACTATCTAGGACTGGAACCGGAAATATTAGAATCGCTCCCCAAAGGAAAATTCCCGGTACACTTACCCCCAGTGCGATACTGCCTGCTAAACCGGGCATTTCTAAGGAAATCGCTACCAATTTTAGCGTAATAAGCCCAACTATAATAGCACCACTAATAGAAAGCAACCCATATATATACCCTAAACCCCACTCATATTTTGAGGAAGGGCTTAGCAACCATCCCACATTCAAGAAGATTCCCATTACCAGCAAAATCAGGCTGGCTATCCCAAACTTACGCATAGTTACACCTCCTGTTTAATGCTATTTAGTCCCTTAATTTCATTATAATTCTTTAACGCAAATATTATGTTAGAAGTTTATAAGAATGAGTTGGGAATGACGAGAAAGCGCGATACGGAGGGCGCTCCCACAGAACCCGAACCCCTTTGAGAACCGTTTTATAGAGGACAATTTCTTTCTTGCAACTGCCCTTATAGATGATAAGGTGCATTACCTTTCAAAATGTAGTAGAATGCCTCAAACTTATATGTTATTTTCTGTTCTGGGAATTTAATTTTGGCACAATTCACGCTCAGGATAATAGAAGAAGCTCATATAGGGCTTCGTAAAAAAGACCAGCAAGACTTCCATGGTCATACCTTTATACCTGCTAACCCAGATAAAAACTTGCCGCCTTGTTGCCTTGTTGCAGTGGCTGATGGCGTGAGTATGGGCGCGGAGGGTGCGCTTGCCAGTAAAACGGCAGTGGAAAATTTGCTTGCCGAGTTTGCTCGCTTATATAGCAGCGGACAACTTGAGGCTGGCTTTGCCTTAGAGAAAGCTTTTCTTAAGGCTAATATTGAAGTTTTTAAACTGGCGCGTGACCGTCCCGGAATGGCAACTACCCTCGTTTCTGCCTTGATAATAGGTGACCAATTAATAACCGCACACATTGGCGACTCAAGAATCTATTTGGTACGCCCTAATCTTAATTTTGAATCCGTTACTATAGACCATAGCTGGGTTAAAGAATTCGGCGAAAACCTTGTGCGTAAAGGCTATTTGACCGATGAAGAATTAAAAAAGGACGGACGGCGGCATAGTATCACCCGTGCGCTAGGTTTGCAGGACTCGTTGCTGATAGATTTTACTGCGCGTACTCTACAGGATGGCGACTTGATTTTGACCTGTACCGATGGTCTATGGGACATGGTAGGTGAGAACAAAATCGAGAAAATACTGGCAAGCGGATTACCTGAAGCAAAAACCAGTAACGGGCAGGAAAAGCTGAATGCCCTATGTCACAATTTGGTACAGGCTGCTATTGATGTTGGTGGGCGCGATAATATAACTGTTTCTATGACTTTGGTTGATAGAATTGGCGACCATGTGGTAATGCCCGGCTTGGCAAAGCTTTTGGAGCGAACTGCGCTAGACCTCTCTGAACGTACCAACTCGGTTGAAGATTTGGCTGAATTTTCTGAAGAACCCACCACCTTAAGCACAATCCCATTAAAAGCCAAACCCTACAAGCCCATTGGAGTAGTAGATTTGCCTGTGATGGAAGAAAAAGCCCCCCAATATGAGGCAATGTTAGCGCAAGGACAACAATCTTTTGCGCTTGGACAGTGGGAAGAGGGCTTAAACCAGCTAATTGAACTGGAATTACTTGACCCCACTCACCATGGCTTGTACGAAACTCTTAGTAGTTATCTGACGCGCTATATCGGTTCAGCGATTGAAAACAGCGAACCGGCAAAAGCAGAACGATTTTACCAATCAGTGTTGGCGAGAGGTATAACTCGTTATGACCACTATATCTTTGATTATTGCTTAAACGAAAGCAAGCGTGCCAGTAGCGAAAGTAACTATCAGTTAAGCCTTACCTATGCCGATTTTGCAGGAAAATTACAACCGCAGGATAACCGCATACGTCAGCTTCAGGAATTAAATCAACTGTATCTTGAGCTTAAACGCGCCGATTTTACGACAAGTCAAAAATTATCAATTGCTCAGAATCTTTATGCGCGTGACCCAGACTTCGGCTCGATACAGGATGATTTGTCTTCGGTGTATATGCAATTGGGCGATGACGCAGCCCGTAACTCAGAAGACGATGACGCGATAGCATGGTACGAATTAATTGTGCCGTTGCGCCCCCGCGATAAAAGGCTAGTTTCGTTGGCAAATTCTAAACTCAGGTCACTGGAAGATAAGCGAATACGCCAATCCGCTCAATCTGGTTTGCGCTTTAGTAGTTCTGTGCCGATACCCCACGGGCTGGAAAATTTAGTTATTCCAAACGGCCCAGACGGCAAGCCCGAAAACGAAGGGATGGGACGACTTAAAGATCGGGTCAGTCGCGCTCAGAAAGCTTGGGATAACGGACGTAGGGAGGTGGGAGCCGAGTACATCTATTTAGTAGATCAACTCAGTCAGCTACTTTCACCTAACCCATGGCAGCCCACTTTCCCCCGCGTTTGCTATGACTATGGGAAATGGTTGCTGGAGCAAAAGCAATATTTGGAGGCAAAACCTTATTTTATTAAGGCGCAATCACTAGGCATGAGCGCGGCACAGCAACGCCTAAGTGAAATAGAGAGGTTGGGAAAAGAGATCAACTATGGCGCTAGAGGCGCACCCCCGGTAGATTTGCCGGATTCGGTACCTCCTAAGCCTGAAAAACCGTTAGTTTCCGCCATAGAAGCCCAATATACCCAATCTAATATAACAGGCGCAACTCAAAAAGTTCCGGTAATAAATCCTTCTGCTTCTTCTGAGCAAGCGAGTTATACCTACTTCCCGCCTGTACCGCCCAGCGGTTATGTTGCAGCAGCGGCAGCCTCAAGTGAGGAGCGTTCCCAAAAATCGGAACGTTTGGTCGGGGTGTCCGGTGAACCTCGCGCTCAAAACATGGCTGATCCGCTACAATCTGCTGCTATGCGTGAATCGCGTCGGTCAGGCTCATTCGTACCGCCACAACCGATAGCCTCTCCGTCACTTTCAGAACCATTAGGTCCAAATCCCTATATGGAAATTGTCCGCAATCTCTGGTTACCTGCACTATTAGGGCTTGTCATTTTTGTAGCGGTAATATTTGTTGCTATAAACATAGTCTCGCGTTTGAGCAAACCCACAGAAAGTTCCACACAAGTTGCCTCAACCCAAACAACGCCTGCTCAAGGCGTTACCGCTAATGCAACAGTTGTACGCTCACCACGTGTAATGGTTACTCTTGAAGGCGCAAAGCCGGAGAGTCTCCAAATGTGGTTGGCTGCGGCGAATGAGCAGCGGTCTAATTGGCGAGAACTTAGTTATACCCCATTGGTGGGCTTCCAACTGAATCAGGCTGACTTCTCAAAGCTTGACCCAACTATAAAATACACTCTGGTTATAACCCCCCGTGATACGGCTTCGAGTAATTTCCGTAAAGACCTGCCTTTAGATACGCCTATACAGCTATTATTCAGCAAAAGCAACCTAGCTATTACATCCGGCGCGGGCTTGAATGTGAACTTCGCATTGCCTGCCGAAGCTTTGAATTTCTACCCTCTTTCCGGCGGTACGGTTGATACAACTCTTGCGGATGGAAGTCGCTTTGTTGCCGCTACCCGCCACACCTTGCGCGGGGAGTTTCTAAAACTTTACGATAGCTCTGGCGGTGTCGGTCGTTTTGGCTATCCCATCAGCGAAGAGTTTGATTGGGAAGGAATAGGGCATGTCCAGTTCTTAGAACGCGGTTGGTTGGTACAGAGTACCAATGATAAATTGGTAAAATTAGGCAAGCTAGGCAGTGATGTGCTTGGTGTGCAGAATTGCGAAGCAGTACCAAAACCCCCGACTAATGTTGGCGCAAGCGCTCCAAAAGTGGATACTTCCTTTGCCAATTATCTGAAAGCTAATCCCGCAATCGGGCAACCTTTAAGCCCTGCTTTTGAAGTAAACGAAGGCAACTCCAAGAAGAAAATCCAATATTTTGAGTTTGCGCGACTTGAAGTAATAAGCGGCGCAACCGATGGCGCTGTTACTCTTGGGCTTTTAGGTAGCGAAATGGCACGCTGTAAGAATTGGTATCGCTAACTGCCTTTTCCAGTCCCGCCCTTGCAATTGAGCTAACAGGGCGGTTGCAAGTTATTTCCAATGTCCGCCCTAAGCGTTAAGAAAATCGTTTTTGTAGTGGCGGTTCGTACTCATTTCATGACACAGACAGACGAACCGCCCTTCTTTTATTGCCACATCACCCACAAAAAACGCCACCCAACGAGGGCGCATCGGAATGCGCCCTTACCCAATAACAGCCCTGATTGAGCTAAAGTAATAAAGTTAATAGAATCTGCGTGAACAGGATTTTTGAAATAATAGCCACCGGATAGACAGTCGAGTAACCGATATTTGGCAAATCGTTTTTGGTTTGTTCCAAAGCAAAGCCTAGCACTGCCGGTTGGGTTTGCAAACCTGCTACGATACCAAGCATAACACCCATTGGTATTTTGAAAACTTTATGCCCGATAAAGAGCGCCAACAACGCCACTGTCACAGTAATGACTATACCAATCAGGAAAATTAAAATGCCGCCGCCTTTGGAAAAGGTACTCACAAAAGGATAGCCGGCACGAGTACCAATCGCTGCCAGAAAGAACACCAGCCCTAATTGCCTTACCAACAGGTTGGCACTGTAGGGTAAATCCCACACAATTCGCCCGGTATTATGTATTTTCCCAAGTACCAGCGCCACTATTAGAGGTCCACCCGCGTTGCCGAGCTTGAAAGTAATTCCTCCCGGTATTGGGATTGGGATTGCTCCAACCAACAAACCCAACGCTAACCCCAAGCTAAAACTCATGATGTCAATTTCACTGAGGGCGCGATAGGAGTCACCTAGCAATTTCCCGACTTCCGTCATTTTCTTAGGAGGCGCAACGACCCTGACTCTATCGCCCAACTCTAGCACAGTATCGCCTTGCGCCAGAAATTCCACATCGCCCCGCCGAATACGAGTGAGGATAGCCCCAGCTTTTTCATGCAAATTCAAGGAGCGAATCGTTCGTCCCACTATTTGACGGTTAGATACAAACATGCGGCGGAAATCCAGTTCGGAGCGATCCTTATCAATTTGTTCCTCGCTGGTCACTCCTAGCCAATCAGCCGCAAACTTAACATCTTCTTCTGTTCCGATGATGCTTACCAAATCACCCGGTTGAATCTGTGTTTTGCCGCCTACAAGCGAGAGACGATTTTCGTGTTTAATTCTGCCAAGTACCACTTCCCATTTGAATTTGCGTATCAACGTCTGCACCAGATAGTTGCTGACTTCAGGGTTTTGCACCAGCACTGTGAGATTTATTAGTTTCTCGCCGCTATTCCCGAACTCCTTGTGAGCGCGGCTTTCTTTGGCATAATCTATCTTCCAAACCTTTTGAAGTATATAGATTACGACAATCATGCCGATTACACCCATTGGATAGGCTACGGAATAGCTGACCACCGGTTCTGCCAGCATCTGTTCCACGCTGTCTTTAGGCGCAGAGGTCTTGATATATTCGAGCGCACCTGCCAGAGCCGGAGTATTGGTAAGGCTGCCGGCGTAAAGCCCCGCAGTAATAGTAGCTTTCATCTCGAATATTTTATTGGCAGCAAAAGCCATAACGGCAGCAAACAGCAATATTGTGCCGACCATCAGGTTGTCTCGGAAGCCGCTGCGCCGGAAAGAGGCAAAAAAGCCGGGACCGCTGGACAAACCAACCGAGTAAACGAATAAAATTAGCCCTAACTGGTACACAATTTCCGGCAACTTCACGTTAGGGTCAAGCGCTCCGAAAGCGATGCCTACAAACAGCACCGCTGCCACTCCTAAACTACTTCCACCGACCTTAATCTGTCCCAGCGGGTAGCCGATAGCTGCTACCAATGCCAATAACAGAAGAGGATTATCAATTAATAATTGAATCATATAGCGCCTATGTCCATTTAGTTGTCACCTATATAAACGTCAATAGCCAAGCCTTTTATTTACAATATTTAGCAAAGTCTCACCATTGAGCCATCGGTGCAGGTTTTGGCAAAAAAATTCTGCCGTAGCGGGTAAAAACCCGTCAAAATTACCGGACGAATGAGGCGTTATAAATACGTTAGGTAACTCCCAGATAGGAGAGTCATTTGGTAAGGGTTCAGTTTCAAATACGTCCAGCGCCGCGCCGCTAATGAGCGCGTCTTTTAATGCCTCAACCATTTCAGCTTCTTTGACCAATGCGCCTCTTGCAATATTGATAAAATAGGCTGTTCGTTTCATCAATTCAAATTCTGCATACCCTATTAACCCCTTTGTTTGGGGGGTAAGCGGTGCGGCTACCACAATATAGTCACTTTCCGCCAGCAGCTTCTTTAATTCGGTATCAGGGTATAATCTATCCAATTCCGGGTATGGCGCATCAAGGATTCGTTTAGTTGCAATAACGCGCATATCAAAGGCACGCGCCCGTTTCGCTATTTCGCGTCCTATTTTGCCATAGCCTATAATCCCCAACGTTTTACCGGCTAACGCTGCCGGTTGGTTTTGGTTCCAGTTGCTCACCCATTTGTGCTGCTTTTGATAATCTCGCTGCTCCAATAGATGGCGAGCGTGTAGGATGATATAACCCATCACCTGATCCGCCAACGCGCCCGCCATAATTCCCGCCGCATTGGTGAGTATTACCTCGCTTTCCACCAGTTGCGGGATTTCCAGAATCCGGTTAACTCCGGCGAATGGGGCATGAATCCAGCGTAGCATACGCGCTACTAGGAATTGCTCTTCCTTGAGAAAGCCCCCAAAAATAACTTCTGCTTTCCTGATTTCATCCAGAATCAGTATATCCCGCTCATCGCCTTTCAAAGTTTCAGGAATAAAAGTTATTTGCATACCTCCATCGGTAGCAATTGCGCTAATTTTATCGCGGAACTCCGGCGGTAACCCGTTCAGGCAAAGCAACTTACCCGGCATTTTTTTCTTTATCCTCGCCACTCTGGAATTTCCAAATAACATATCCTGCTACAAGATTTACCAGATTCAACAATAAAATGAAACTACTAAGGCTTATAGCTTTTTCATGTAGATAGCCTAGTTTATCGAGGATTGCTATCAACGCCATATCACGCGCGCCGATGCCCGCTACCGATACCGGAACAAGGCTTACAACTGTGGCAAGGCTGCTAACTGCCACTACCTCTAATGGGCTTAGGTTCATACCCAACGCCAACGCCAACACCCAAATTCTAAACAGAGCCATTCCCGATGCTATCAAGGTTGCCCCGAAAGTGGGTACAAAATTCACCGGGCGTAGTTTTTCTTCCGCTTCCGCTTCTTCGCGCTGCAACTCGCGGTTGGACTTTGCCTTACGTGATAGTAACAGGCGCAGGGCTATATTCAGCAAACGAGTACGCATTGCCGGGAGTGATAATGCTATCAAACCCGCCAGCGTGCCGCCTAGCAGTAAGACTAATACCGGCAGTTCTCCCGCAAAATCCGCTCCCAGAAATAACAAACCGCTTGCCGCCAGTAAAATCAGCACTGCCACATCAAAAAGCCGATCTAACACTACTGAAACCATACCGCGCCCCAAAGGGTAGCCCATATCGCGCAGGTAAAAAGCCTTAATTGCATCTCCCGCTTGCCCCGGCGTAAAACTACCGGCAGACAAACCAATGGAATAAAGGCGGTAGGCTGTTTTAAAACTAAGCTTTATCGTCAGGTCTTTCAGGATAAGATTCCAACGCCATGCCTTGAAAGCTATAAGGGGGAATACCAGCAGAATTGATAGCACAACCAACCAGAGGTTAGCTTGGCGTAAATCATCCCAGATTTTAACCGGGTCAAGGTTCAGGCGAGTCAGGAAGAATATAAGAAGCGTAGTGCCACCTATTCTTACAATCCAACGCCAGAAACGAGGATTAGTGTAGAACGGGCGACCTGTCACAGTCTTTTCAGAGCGTAATGAATAGCCCGGTTCATTATCACCCATTATCCCTCGCAATTCCTATTTGTTCTGACATTAGCTTTTCGTGCGAGAGAATTTCAAGTAACTGGGTATCCACTTGTCCGATTCGTTCAAACCGAAGCGCGGCAATTTGCTCTGAAATTAGCCCAACTAGAAAGAATATTACTCCCATACTGATTAGCAACGCTGCTCCGTTTGGGATGTTACCACGTAACGCCACATTACCCACCCCGTATAGAAAGCCGAGTAGCAGCCACATAGCCGCGATAGGCAAGAAAACTTTTATCGGATTAAACAGGGCGATGATTTTCAGGATAATATTAATGAAACGGATGCCATCTCGAAAAAGGCGGATTTTGCTCTTGCTGCCTTTGGCGCGTTTATGCACCTTAATCGGCACGAATTTAACGTTGTAGCCGCTTTTGATAAAGCTCATGGTGGTAGTGGTAGGGTAGCTGTAGCCGTTGGGTAGGAGGTGGATAAACTCTAATACCTTTTCGCGTTTGAAACAGCGAAATCCGCTGGTTAAATCCGGTATTTTCATTTCTACCAAATAACTAGCTAAGCTATTGTAAGCCCAGTTTGCAAACCCGCGATGCAAACCCGCCTGTCCAGAAAAATCGCGTGCGCCAATAACTAAATCATACTGTCCCATATGTTCCAACAAACGGTCAATATCTTCGGGGCTATGCTGCCCGTCCGCATCCAGCAACAAAACTGCCTCGCGCGTGGCAGTACGAATTCCGCTCTTTACCGCTGCTCCGTTGCCTTTGTTATAGGGGTGTCGTACAACCTTTGCGCCTTCACTAGCAGCCTCAAGGGCAGTGCGGTCATTAGAACCATCATCCACCACAATAATTTCAGCGCGGGGTTTTATTTCACGGGTTCGTTTTACCACTCGCGCTATTGAGGCTTCCTCATTATAAGCAGGGAAAACTATGCTCAATTTGTCATCAGAAATCATGCGGTTGCGCTCTTTATCCTTTCAGCTACTGTATTATAACCGATTAATTATCCTTTAGAGTTTACCTAACTGTCAAACTGAGGTAAAGGCTGTTCAGGACTAGTGCAAGGTTGGAAAGGGGATGTAACCCCTACGGGTCACAGGCAGGCAGTGGAACGCCTGACGAGGTCTTAAGGAGTGCCAACCTTGAACTCATCCTCTCCGGCGGGTTATTGCCCTAAAATCGTTTCTTGCAACGCCCTAGTATCAGGTTGGAAAAGAAGGCTAAAATTCGCCAAATCTGGTATATTATCTATAGTGCTAAAAACATTAATTCTATTCCGCTTGTGGAAATAAGGAAAATTAAACCGTAATGTCACAAAACTATAACGCCCAAAGCATAGAAGTTCTTGAAGGGGTAGAGGCGATACGCCGTAATCCCGGAATGTATATCGGAAGTACCGGTTCTCACGGGCTAGTCCATCTCATATACGAAGCCTTTGCCAACGCAGTGGATGAAGCGGTAGCCGGTCATGGCAATTGCATCACCCTAAGCCTAGACCTGCACACCGGCTGGGTAACGGTTGAGGACGAAGGACGAGGCATCCCCTTTGAGCTAAAAGAACACAAAGGACAGAAGCTACCCGCCGCCACCATTATCGTTTCGACCATTCACGCCGGGGGCAAGTTTGACAATTCTAAACAAACCAGCGCGTACGCTAGTAGCGGCGGTTTGCACGGGGTGGGTACCACCGCCATCAACGCCTTTGCCGAAGTGCTAGAACTAGACTCTTGGCGGGACGGGCAGCATTTTAGGCAAACTTTCAAGCGTGGAGAACCCCAGCCGCACAAAATAGAGAAATGCGATAAAGCCAAACAAGGCACTCGCTTTCGCTGGAAGGCAGACCTCAAGCTCTTTGATGCCGGTTCCCACTATGACTTAGAACTTTTGGTGAGCCGCATCAAACCTGCTGCTTACCTCAACCCCGGACTGAAGATAGTCCTGTCCCTACACCAAGTGGGCGAAGAAAGCCCAAAGGTTCAGGAATTCTATTCTCAGCATGGACTGAGCGGTTATGTGATAGACCTACTCAAAGAACTGGAAGGCGCAGAAGCTCGCGCCCTATTCCCCCAACCCATCCTAATCGAGGGAGAGCGGGACGGGGTACAGGTGAACGCTGCCCTCCTCATAAGCGCAGAAAGCTATCAAACCACCATTCACAGCTACGCCAATTCCATACGTACCCGTGACGGCGGTACCCACGAAAGCGGCTTCAAAGCAGCGTTAACCCGCGTAGTGAATGAACAGTCTGCCAACGGTATTACCAATAGCGCAAACGCAGCCAAAAGCAAAGTGGTAGCAAAGGGCAAAGCTAAGAACGGTAAAGCCCCCTCCAAAAGCCAACCGGTCAGCTTCAAGCCGGAAGTAATCCAACAGGGCTTGTACGTAACAATCGCCATAAAGCTGGCTAGACCGCAGTTCCAGAGCCAAACCAAAGATAGGCTCAGTTCGGCAGAGGTGGAAGGCATAACCCGTAGCATAATAGGGCAGGGGCTATCGGATTGGTTTAGCGCAAATCCAAAACAGGGGAACGCTTGGCTAAAACGCATCGAAGCCTCGCAGAAAGCCCGCGAGGAAGCCCTACATTATGAGGAACTTGCCCGCGCTGCCGCCAGAGACAAAGGTGGACTACTCATAGACAAAGCCATCTCAGACAAGTTTGTGCGTTGCGCCAGTAAAAGCCCGGCGGAAAGCGAAATCCTGATAGTGGAAGGAGACAGCGCGGGTGGCAGCGCGGTACAGGGGCGCGATGCTAAAATCCAAGCCATCCTAAAGCTGAGAGGCAAGCCTTTGAACGTAGCAGGGGCTAAACTCAGCACAATAGTGAGCAATCAAGAAATCTTAACCCTACTGAACGTGCTAGGAACAGGCTTTGGCAGCAGTTTTGACCTATCAAAGTTGGCTTTCCACAAAATAATAATAATGAGCGATGCCGATGTGGACGGATTACACATCCAATGCCTCCTACTGACTTTCTTCCACGAAATGTTGCCGGAACTTATCCGACAGGGGCATATCTATATCGCCCAACCCCCTCTCTATAAAGTCACCTACAAAAAGCAGGACATCTGGCTTTTGGACGATGCAGCCAAAGACCAATGGCTTAGGCAGCACCGGGATGCCATCGGGCTGGCGTTTAAGCGGTTCAAAGGACTGGGGGAGATGAACCCACGTGAACTAAGAGAAACCACCCTTGACCCGGCACGGCGCACCCTGCTCAGAGTGACAATCGAGGAGGCAGATTTAGCCAGTAAGCTGGTGCATCAACTGATGGAGAGCAAAGATGCCGGAGTTCGGAGAGAGTTTCTGGAACAGTTTGGAGGCGGTTGGCTGGCTCCGACAATGCCTTCTATCGGCAAAACCTCGACTGAATCGACAACCGCAGGCAAAGCGAAGAACGCGAAGGGAGTGGCGTAGCCGTGGCAAAACAAACCGCCTTTGATTTTAATCAGACCGGTCCGGTCAAACCGGTGGAATTTCACGAAGTGTTCGGGCAAAACTACGGGCAGTACGGCTTGTACGTTGTGCAAGACCGCGCATTGCCTGATGCCCGTGATGGACTAAAACCCGTCCAACGCCGCATCCTTTACACCCTTTTTGAGGGACGCTACCTAGCTTCCGGTCCTCACCGCAAAAGCGCAGAAATCGTGGGGAAAGTATTGGGAGACCGCCACCCACACGGGGATAGTTCAGTGTACGATGCCATGAGCAGAATGGCGCAACCCTTCAGTTTGCGCTACCCCTTGATAGACGGACAGGGCAACTGGGGAGCAAGTGACGGAAGCCCGGCAGCAGCCTACCGCTACACCGAAGCCCGGCTTACCCCTCTGGCAGAAGCGCTTCTGTCCGAAGACATCAAAAAGGAAACCGTACCGCTCCTAACTACCTACAAAGAAGACCCAAAAGTGGTCGAGCCTATGTACCTACCCGGTCACATCCCTCCTTGCGTCAACTCAATTGACGGAATAGCGGTGGGCATCTCCACCACCGTCCCGCCTCACAACTTAGGGGAAAGCCTGCGGGTGAGTATTGCCATGTTGGATGCGGGAGTGCTAGAAGGAAATAGCTTTTCTATCGAACAGCTAATGAGCTACCTACCCGGTCCTGACTTCCCAGAAGGCGGTAGAATAATGGTGTCAGGCGGCGGAGTACGGGAATATCTGGAAACAGGGAGGGGACGCTTCATCATCCGCGCCAACGTAGTACAAGAGCAACTCACCCCCACCAAAAGAGCATTGGTCATCACCGGCTTACCTCCCATTGGGCGCGATAAAGTCATCGCCTCCATCATAGATTCTATCAACGAACGCAAACCCGGTACCGAGGGACTGGTCGCCGAACCCCCGCTGGACGAAACCAACGAAGAACGCACTAGAATCGTGCTGGAACTGAAGCGAGAGGCAAACCCGGCGGTAGTATTGGAAAGCCTGTACCGGCACACCCTCTTACAGATAGCCGTGAGCGCACAACTTTACTTCCTATTCGCCCCCAAAAGCCACCTGCAAGCCCCCGCCACTATTCCCAAACAAGTGGGAATGGTGGAACTCTTGAGTTACTGGTTACACCACCAACTAGATGTATTGGAAAGAAGGCTCACCTTTGAACTGAACCAATACCGAGTGCGTCTTTCAACCGTGGAAGCCCTCATAGTCGGCGCAACCCATGCCCAGCAACTCGTCAGAATCTTCCAAGAAGCGGATGGCAAAGCGCAGGCTAAGCTCATCCTTCAAAACAAATACAATCTGACCGAAGAACAGGCTGAAGTAATTGCCAATATGAGCTTGTCACAGGTAACACGCCCCGATGCCGGGCGGTATCAAGCTGAAAGAACCGAATTAATTACCAGAATAGAGCAGCACGAAGAATTGCTGTCCTCTCGCCCGAAGTGCATCAGCCTACTCAAGCA
>Ga0194047_10001283_pt1 | contig 15556 bp, 11 predicted proteins | sample JunL225m_MetaG_2_FD_160070 | JGI IMG/M metagenome (GOLD analysis project Ga0194047, IMG submission 160070) | Anoxic zone freshwater microbial communities from boreal shield lake in IISD Experimental Lakes Area, Ontario, Canada - Jun2016-L221-5m | ecosystem: Environmental > Aquatic > Freshwater... | reverse complement strand
TAATAACTCTTTGATTTCCTCTTTTGTGAACATTTTTTTCTCCATGTAGTTGTTTGTTAATTAATTACATTCTAGCAGATAACAAAAAGTAGACACTTTCGTGTCTACTTTTTGGGGTACGGTTCAGCGAGGCTCTTTTTTGTTTTATGGAAGGTTGTGTCTTTTGGGCGTTATCTCAGCAAGGCACTTGTTTCCTAAATCTTGCATTTCAAGCTTCCCTCATGCCAATCAAACTCTACCGACTCGATCACATTTTCCAAGGAGACCTTTTAGGCTTGCGACAAATCACTGGCTGCGACTTTCTTCACTTTTTTTGAAGTTTTTTTACTTTTTAGCAACTTTGCTGCAATTTTTGCAATCGGCTTGCTTGTTTGTTTTGCGTTTTTCTTTTTCACACTTCATCACCTCCCTTCTCGATCATCTCTTCGACTTTTCTTTTTGCCTCTTCCAGCAATTCTTTTGATTTTTTGCGAGACTCATGAGCAGTAATCAGCAACTCAGAAATTTTCTTTTGAGTTTCGATTGGTAAAACTGGAATCAAAACATTTTTAATTTGCTCTGGTTTCCAATGAGCAATCACGGATCCACCAGCATCACGCTCAGCTTGCATTTGACCAATAATGGAATTCAGACAAAGTGCCAAATATTCAGCCTCAACTTTTTTGTCTTTTAATTGCAACCGCAAATTTCCACCAGAAACAATTCCCCTAATATCTTCTTTCAAAACATAGACGATTCCTGGGGTTGCATCTTTGGTAAGAAGAATTTCGCCTTTTTTCGGCTGAAAATCAGCTTTCAATTTTTCATACAATTTTTCACTCAAACATTTCTGATCGCTTTCCACAATTCCAAATTTTGTCATGCTGCTGACACGAATAAAGACTTTTCCCTCTTCTTGATATTCTTCTGCTCCGACCTCGATTCCTTTTTTCATCGAAACCAAATCACCCAATTTCTGCACATTGTATTTCGCAACCCTATCTTCTATGATTTTATACTTAGGTTGAAAATATTCCGCGTCCATACGCTCAGCAATTTCAATTTCAGAAAAATTCACAACGGTCCATAATTGCTCATCATTATCAAAACCTGCCAAACCAAGCTCACTCAAAAGTAAGCTCTCAGCTTGTTGATATAGTAATTTTGAATTTTCCAATTCTCTTAAATGCCCATCGACCAAAATTTCTATATTTTTTGCATTATAAGGAACGAATACTAAAATATTCCGAAGATCATTCATTCCAAGATTTCGTTGTCTAATGCCAAGAGCTGTTCTTTCAACTTGTAATCTTGAAAATTCATTACTTAAATAAGCAAACAAATATTTACCGCTAATTTTATTAGCTTTTGGATGCAATTTAGCCACACGCTGATTAAAAGCTAGAACTTTTTTAGAACTATTACTTATAAAATTGACTTTGCCAACATCGGGCGGATCACCAGTCATTGTCATTAATATATCACCATTGTTAATTTTTTTACTGTTAAATTTTTCAAACTCATCGCTTGATAATGTTAGCCAGTTCTCAATCTCATTTTTATTTGTCACATCACCAATTCTCGCCAAAGGAATCTCAAATTTTTCACCAATTTTATCACTGGCATAAGCAGGCCCCGTCTTTATTTCAGCCAACTCAAAAAGTGGTACGGTATTTTTCTGCTGAACTAGTAGTCTTTTCATTTCCAAAAACTCTGGCTGATAATATTCAGCATCCATTCGTGTTGCACCCTCAAGTTGAGATTTTTGTATAATAGAAAAACTCATTTATTTCCAAATATTAAATGAATTAATAAAGCAAAAAGTATAAGCGGAATAACTAAGCAAATACCAAACAATAACGCTTCAATGGGACTATTGAAAGTCGGAAATTTTTGAACATTTGCAAAAACAAAACCGATAACCGCTGTAAACAAGCCTAGGATTTCAATATATCTAAATTTATCATTATTCATTTTATCTTCATTATCCCTTATTCTTTCCTCTAACTCATTTTTCATTAAAACTATATGCGAATAGAGAGATTCTATATCAAGCCTTCTCTTCAATTCCTCCCTTATATTAACTAAATCTACTTTATTCGAAGTGTAGTCCTTTAAAAAATCAATTTTATCTAAATTAAGTTTCGTCCAAAGATCCTTTTGATTATTAGAATTAGATTCAAAAAGAGTTATTGCTATATTTATATCATCTAAAGCTCCACTATAATCCTTTTTATGCGAACTCTTTACCACAGCTCGTCTTTTGTATAATTCATGATTCTGTGGAAATAGTCCTAAACCAATAGCAATTGTTTCTTCAGCTTTTTCAACCAATCCCTTATCAATTAATATATCAGTTTTAAATTGATAAATAAATGAATTTAGTGGATTTAATACGATAGCTTCATCTAAATTATTAAGTGCAATCAAAGCATTACCATGTTGATAGTAATTGGAGATAGCCTGGCTTATTAAATCAGATTCCTTTTTTGAATTATCCTGCGACATATTTTATTTTTTAATAAACTTCAAAAATTCCTCTGCGATTTCGTCCAAATCATGATCAATAATTTTCTTGCCAAAATCATCATACATCACATTCCCCTCGCTATCTTTCCTATAAACATACTCGCCCGAACTATCCTTGCCACCCTTCTTGGAAGTCGCCATAAAAATCGGATAATCTTTTGGAATTTGCTCATCCTCTTTCCATTTTTGCAAAAACAAAATTGAAGTTTTGGTGCCAGTGTGCGGTTTGAAAGTGTTGCCATGAAGACCCACAACTGCCAGCAGGCGAGCTTTGCTCAAAATGAATTTGCGCACATATTCCATTTGAGTGTTGTTCAAAACTCCTTGAGGCAAAACAATTGCCATTCTTCCGCCAGGTTTGAGAAAATTCAAATCCCGCTCGATGAAAAGCACATCGCGCGAAACCTTGTTTTGATGTTTGGAAGTTTTTTCAAAATTTTTGTCGTGCTTGAAACCCAAGTCATAGCGATTGAGCAAGGTGCCTTTTATTTCTCCGGCAAAAGGAGGATTCGTCAGCACAATGTCAAAATCAAAATCAGTCATTTTTTCTTGATTTCTTCGATTTTCATTTGAATCCTTGAAAGTGTGCAAAAATGGTCTGAATTTTGCTTTAGCATCTTCATTCCAAACTTCACTATCGAGCGAATTTGCGTTGGTCACATTGGTTTTTCCATCTCCCGCAATCAACATCATCGCCTTTCCAATTTTCACCGAGCGGGGATCAAAATCAATTCCAAACAAACGCTTTTCGGCGTGATCTTTTTGCTTCACTTCATACCCTTCTCCCCAATTTTTCTTGTTTAGTTCATTTTGCCAAACATATTGCATCGCATGAAGCAAAAATCCACAACTGCCAGCAGCCGTGTCGATGATAAAATCCTTGGAAGTTGGCGCTAACATTTTGACTGCCATATCAATCACATGACGAGGTGTGAAATATTGACCCTTTTCACCTTTAGCATCCAAATTGATCAGATATTCAAACGCATCGTCAATCACTTGCAGATTCGAACCGAACAAGCGATATTTTTGAAGTAATGAAACAGCTGGCACAATGGCATTTTCTGGAATTTCAATTTCATCATTTGCCTTGAAAACATCTCGCCATTGATTTTTTGAATCCTCAAAAAGTTGCTGAATGTTGACGAGGTTTTCTCTGTTGGAAGCTCCCGCAATCACACGAAATCTGCGATTTTCATTTCGTGGCGTTTCTATTTCGTCATAAAGCTTGGCATAGATGAGTTTGAAAATTTCATCAAAAGAATCAACCCCACTGTTTGCCAACACAACTTCTTGCAAATCATAAATCAACTGTTGCAAGTTTGGAATTTCATCAAGATCATTATAAGTCAATTTTTTTGATCGCACGTCGTCCACTGTTTCATTGAATTTGGGAATTTCAGGCAGATCTTCAAAAAGATTTGGATCTGTTCGCAAAATATTGTTTTGAATTTTTCCATCCGTCAAAACCAAAATTGGTGCACCCATTGCATTGGCATAACTTTTCAACTGTCCAAGTCCGTCTTTCACGTCTGGTTTTTTAACTTCCACGATCAAGTATGGCGTTTTGCCATCTTCACGATAAATCACAATATCAGCTCTTTTCTTTCCAATTTCTCTGCCAAACTGTACATCAACTTCAACATCAATGCGGTCAATCGGATATTTGTAAAAATTAACCAATCTGTCAATCATAAGCTGACGCACGATTTCTTCAGGCTTTGCCTGAATTTTTTTCTTTCTTTTCAAGCACTCAAAATAATATCTTCCTTCTTGCTCTGAAATATCCAGAATTTCTTCAGGATGAATATTTTCAAAAACTGAAAGCCCGAATTGCATATCAGGATTTCGAAATATTTTTCCCAAAATTTCACTGGTTCTTTTTTGGTTTGTCATATTCTTAATTTATTTTTGAAAGATTTAAAATCACCTTACCCCTAAACCTTACTTCCCCAGGAATGATTATCATTCTTTTATAAGCCGGATTTTCAGGCTCGAGATATCTTTTCCCACCCTCAGCGACAAACTTTTTCACAGTCGCTCCGTCCTCGGTTTCCGCCAACACGATGTCCCCGCTTTTGTATTCTTTCGATTCTCTAATGAGCAAATTATCTCCGTCGTTGATGCCAGCGTTGATCATTGAATCGCCAATGACTTGAATCACAAAGACTCGATCTTTAGCTTCGTTTATTTTTTCATTTTCTAAAACTTTTGTTTCAATCGGCATGAAAGTGAAAGTTTCCAGAAATGATTCCAGATATGGTCCCGCGGCGGAATAACCAGCCATCCTGACAAGCGGGTCTTTTCCGATTTCCTTATAACCCAAAGGCAGAATTAAAATACCTCTAGCTTGTCCTTCTTCTCGCTTGATACACTCTTTTTTTTCCAGCGCCTCAAGAAAATTTAAAACTGATTGATTCGAAGCCAAGCCTAACTCCTCGCGAAGATCCGCCAGCGTTGGAGGAAAACCCGATGATTCCAGACTACTATAAATTAATTCCAACACACTTTTTTGTTTTGATGTCAATTTTGTACTCATATAAATACATAATAATATGACTATTTAGTCTAGTCAAGCACCTTTATTTGAGCCATTTTTTGAAGTTATGCACATATTTAAGAATGATTTCAAAAAAATATTGACTTTGACTTTATTTTCAAATAAATTATACTGAAAATAAGAAACTGGAGAGTGAGCGTGATGCTGCGAACCAGTTTTTTTATTTTTCCAAACCCCAAAAAACGCCCCACCAAAGTGAGACGTTTCTTGTTCCATACTGCTCGAAAGTGAGCAAATTTTGCATTGTGTCATCCTGAACTTGTTTCAGGATCTTCTTTGACAAACACTAATCTTACTAAATTCCTAGATTCCGGATCAAGTCCGGAATGACAAGGTGTTTATTTTCGGTACCCCGTTCCCGCAGGAATAAGGCGTCCGATAATCACATTTTCTTTCAGACCTCGCAAACGATCATCTTTGCCAGTCACCGCAGCGTTAATCAAAACGCGAGCAGTTTCTTGGAAAGAAGCAGCTGAAAGGAATGATTCAGTTGAAAGCGCAACTTTTGTGATTCCCATAACAAGCGGCTCACCAGTGGCTTGCTCACCCTTGGTAGCTTTAACTTCTTCATTGGATTCATTGAATTGATCGCGTTCCACAATGTCACCAGGCAGCAAATCAGTGTCGCCTGCTTCCAAAACTTTAAAGCGAGAAAGCATTTGACGAATGATAACTTCCACGTGTTTGTCATTGATTCCTTCACCTTGCGCAGCATAAATTTCTTGGATTTCTCCAATGATATAGCGCTGCAAAGCTTCCCGACCCATCGTTTCAAAAAGTTTTTTCAAGTCGATGTGACCCTCATTAAAGCGTGTTCCTTTGCCAATCAGTTGACCCTTGGAAACAACTAAGGTTGATTCGATTGGCACAGCGTATTCTTTGATTTCGCCTTCCAAAGTTTCGATTTTCAAAGTCACCGTCTTTTTGTTTTCCGTGACAATGTCCACCAATTTTCCGTCCACGTCAGCAATGATTGATTCACCCTTTGGCGGCCTGCATTCAAAAATTTCTTCCACGCGTGGCAAACCTTGAGTAATGTCAGTTCCAGCGACACCTCCAGTATGGAAAGTACGCATGGTTAGCTGAGTTCCCGGTTCACCGATAGCTTGAGCCGCCACCACTCCGACAGCCTGACCAATAGCCACCAATTCGCTGCGACCGAGATCGATGCCATAGCAAGTTTTGCAAATTCCGCGTTTGCTTTTGCAAGCCACCACGCTGCGGATTCTGACTTTTTCAACTTGGGCTTTTTCAACGGCAGTGCCTTCCTCTTTGGTCGCCAACGTTCCAGCTTTGACCAAAACAGCTTTGGTTTTTGGATCAAGCACATCTTCCACCATCACGCGACCTTCAACTCGCACAGCAAAACTTTGACCAATGCGATCTGAATCTTCTCGATAAAGGAAAGTTCCTTCGGTGTCGCCACAATCTTCTTCGCGCACGATAATGTCTTGAGAAACATCTACCAAGCGACGAGTCAAATATCCAGCCGTCGCAGTTCGCAGCGCAGTATCAGCCATACCTTTTCGAGCTCCATGAGTTGAAATGAAATATTCCAACACATTGAAACCTTCTTTGAAGGAGCTTTTTACTGGTAATTCAATGGTTTCTCCAGTCGGTCCAGCCACCAAGCCTTTCATACCCATCATCTGCACCACCACCGATTCAGATCCACGAGCTTTCGAATGCACCATGGTGTAAACTGAACCTTCTTTGTCCATTGAGGCTTTCACAGCATCAGCAATGGTGTTTTTTGTTCGGTTCCAAATTTCAATCACGCGATATTTTCTTTCTTCTTCAGTCAAAAGTCCCATGCCATATTGTCCATTGATTACCAAAACTTCTTCTTCAGCTTTAGTCATGGCAGCAGCTTTTTCTGGTGGCATTTTCAAGTCATCCATACCCCAACTAATTCCGGACTTACTTGCCATTTTGAAACCAAGAGCTTTGATACGATCTATGAAAGCAGCCGTTTCCTCTTGTCCTCTGGTTCGCAAAATTTTGGCCACAAGTTCTTCAACTTCTTTCTTAGTAAGCTCTTCATTCACAAAGCGCAAATCCTCAGGCAAAATATCGTTGAGCATAATTCTTCCAACCGAAGTTTCCACAATGCCATTAATATCAACTTTGATTTTAGCATTAACTGCCACATGATCAAGCTGATAAGCAAGTAGAGCCTCTTCATCAGAAGCAAAGATTTTACCTTCGCCTTTCACGCCAGCCTTGATATGAGTGATGAAATAGATTCCCAACACAATATCTTTGGATGGAACGGCAATCGGAGCTCCAGAAGCAGGTTTAAGCAAATTTTTGGAAGAAAGCATAATGTTAGCGCTTTCGCTTCGGGCCTGATCAGTCAGTGGCACATGCACTGCCATCTGATCTCCATCAAAGTCAGCATTGAAAGCTGCGCACACCATCGGATGAACCTGAATCGCTTTTCCTTCGATTAATACTGGTTGGAAAGCCTGAATAGACAAACGATGAAGAGTTGGTGCGCGATTAAGGAGCACATAGTGATGCTCGATAATTTCATCCAAAATTTCATAAGCTTCTTCAGCTTCAGCGTCAACCATTCGGCCAGCGGTTCGCACATTGTGAGCATATTCTTTTTCAATAAGCTTATTGATGATAAATGGTTTGAAAAGTTCCAAAGCCATTTTTTTTGGCAGACCAGCTTGATGAAGTTTCAGTTGCGGTCCAACCACAATCACACTTCGTCCAGAATAGTCCACGCGTTTTCCCAATAAATTCTGGCGAAAACGTCCTTGCTTTCCTTTGAGCGCATCAGCCAGTGAGCGAAGAGGTCGACGCTGTCCAGTTGAAGCCGCTACAGATGATTGACCTTTACGAGCGCTATTATCAAAAAGAGCATCCACAGCTTCTTGCAGCATACGTTTTTCATTTCGAGTAATCACTTCCGGAGCACCAAGATCAATCAATTTTCGCAAACGATTGTTCCGGTTGATAATACGACGATACAAATCATTCAAATCTGAAGTTGCAAAACGTCCTCCATCAAGAGCAACCATTGGACGCAAGTCCGGTGGAATGACCGGAATAGCAGTTGGCAACATCCATTCGAGTTGCAATTTGGCCTTTTTGAATCCTTGAAAAAGTTTCATTCTCTTGAATAACTTCTTTTTGTCAGCTGTGTCTTCGCTGTCGAGCTCTTTCTTGATTTTCTTGATCATTTTTTCAATGTCCATGTTTTCCAAGATATTGCGCACCGCTTCGGCGCCAATGCCAGCTGAAAAGACTTGGCCATAACGAGTTGAGAGATTGAAATATTCCAATTCAGAAAGAATCTGCATTGGTTTAAGATTTTTCAAATCATCCTTAACTCCCTTATATTGATCTTTAAGTTCATCAAGCATTTTTTCCACGCTGCGATCGTTTTCAGTGCTGCCAGATTTGATTTCTTTCTGCTTGGCTTTGTATTCTTGATCGAGTTGTTCAAGCACACGACTGCGAACTTCTTCGTTCACATCTTTGACAATGTAAGCAGAAAAATAAATCACTTTCTCCATGTCTTGCACGCCAATGCCAAGCGCTAGACCAATTTTTGATGGCACGCCGCGCAAAAACCAAATGTGCGAAACCGGCACGGCCAATTTGATGTGGCCCATGCGCTCCCTGCGCACAATTGAACGAGTGACTTCCACCCCGCATTTGTCGCAGACGATGCCCTTGTAGCGAATGCGCTTGTATTTTCCGCAATAACATTCCCAATCTTTTGAAGGTCCAAAGATTTTTTCACAGAAGAGTCCATCTTTTTCATAACGTTGAGTTCGATAGTTGATGGTTTCCGGCTTGGTGATTTCACCGTGAGACCAATTCATAATGGAGTCTGGACTGGCTAGTCGCAGACGGACACTATTGAAATCGCTCACTTTAGTAATATTTTCCATAAGATGTTTGCTTCCCATCCCAAGCTTTCTTCCTTATCCTCTTCTCCCTTGAGGGAGAAGATGTCCAGCACTCTGGACAGATGAGGGTGGAAGGGTGAGGGTTGGTTTTTTAAATTTATTACAAAGATTAAATGATTTATTGATTATAACTGGTCAACGTCTTCCTCGGTCTTTTCATAACCACCGAGTTCATCTTCCAAACCATCATCTTCTTTCATCTTTGAATCGACAAGCTCGACATCCAAACAAAGTCCTTTGAGTTCATTCACGAGCACGTGGAATGAAGCCGGAATGTTTGGGCTTTTGATTTTTTCTCCTTTAATAATAGATTCATAGGCTTTTGAGCGTCCGAGCACATCATCTGATTTGATGGTGAGCATTTCTTGCAAGGTATAAGCTGCGCCATATCCTTCCAAGGCCCACACTTCCATTTCTCCAAAACGCTGTCCACCAAATTGAGCTTTTCCTCCCAATGGTTGCTGCGTAATCAGTGAGTATGGTCCGATTGATCGCATGTGCAACTTGTCTTCGACCAAATGGTTGAGTTTCATCACATACATCACACCAACAGTTGTTTCATTGTCAAAACTTTCACCAGTCTTTCCATCAATCAATCTAATCTTGCCACTTTCTGGCAGACCAGCTTTGCGAAGTTCTATTTTAATGTCTTCTTCAGTCATACCATCTAGCGCAGGCGTCGCAGCTTTATAACCAAGCTTAAGGGCTGCCCATCCAAGATGAGTTTCCAAAATCTGACCAATGTTCATACGAGAGGCAACTCCAAGCGGATTCAAAATCACATCCACCGGCGTGCCATCTGGAAGATATGGCATATCTTCTACTGGCGCAATCCTTGAGATCACACCTTTGTTTCCATGACGCCCGGCCAATTTGTCTCCCACGGAAACTTTTCGAAGTTGTGCAATTGAAACTTGGATTTGTTTGATGACACCAGTTGAAAGTTTGTCACCCTGTTCCCGTGAGAGAATTTTAATGTCAACAACCTTTCCGTGTTCACCATGCGGCAAATAAAGCGAAGAATCTTTCACGTCTTTTGATTTCTCACCAAAGATAGCTCTCAGCAATCTCTCTTCCGGAGTCAAATCTCCCTCTCCTTTCGGAGTGATTTTTCCAACTAAGATATCACCGGAAGAAATTTCAGCCCCGATACGAATAATTCCGGTTTCATCCAAATTTTTCAATCTCTCCTCTCCGATATTTGGAATGTCTCGAGTTACAACCTCAGCGCCAAGTTTAGTGTCGCGAATATCAATTGCAAAATCTTCGATATGAATTGAGCTGTACCAATCTTCTCGCAATAATCTTTCTGACAAAATAATAGCGTCTTCAAAGTTATATCCATCCCACGGAATAAAGGCCACCAATGGATTTTGTCCAAGGGCTAGTTCGCCATATTCAGTTGCTGCTCCATCAGCCAGCAGCTGTCCTTTTTTAACAACTTCACCTTTTTCCACTCGAGGAATTTGACTCATGCTAGTAAAGGCATTTGATTTCACGAAGCTTTGCAGGCGATATTCTCGTTTGAAACTTTCCTTCTTAGATCCGACAGGCGCAATTTCTTTAACTACGATATGAGCAGCATCAACTTCGATAACCTCTCCGTCGCCAGCTGCCAGCACGACTTGTCCTGAATCAGCAGCCGCTTTGTCTTCAATTCCAGTTCCGACAAATGGAGCCTGCGGCACGATGCATGGTACTGCTTGACGTTGCATATTTGAACCCATCAAGGCTCGGTTAGCATCATCATGTTCCAAAAATGGAATCAGCGAGGTTGCAATCGAAATGCATTGTTTGGCTGAAACATCAATAAGATCAACTTTTTCAGCTTCAATCATTTCGGGATGTCCCTTTACGCGAGCTTCCACCATTTTATCCACAATATTTCGATTTTCATCGGTTGCCACACGAGCATGTGTGATGATTTGCCTGTCTTCCACAGTTGCATTGACATATTCAATTTCATTAGAAATATGCGGTTTGATTTGAATAACCTTTTTTCCTGATTTAATGATCTTGCCAGCGAGCTGCTCATTAATTTTGTCCCAAACTTTTCCGACACCTTCAATGTCTTCATTCAAAATTCTATTAACAAGACCTTCAAGCGTTGCAGCCACTTCTTTTTCAATTTTAATATAGGGAGTTTCCAAAAATCCAAAGTCATTAATGCGAGCATAAGAAGCCATATGTCCAACCAATCCGATATTTGGACCTTCCGGAGTTTCAATTGGGCAAATTCGGCCATAATGAGAATGATGCACATCTCGAACTTCAAATCCAGCTCGCTCTCTTGTCAATCCTCCTGGCCCCATCGCAGAAAGACGACGCTTGTGTTCAAGCTCAGCCAAAGGATTGACTTGATCCATGAATTGCGAAAGCTGCGAACTCGAGAAAAATTCTTTGATAGCAGCCGCTACCGGCCTGGAATTGATCAATTGACCTGGCACCACAGTTTCAACGTCGCAAGTACTCATGCGATCCTTGATATTTCGAGCCATGCGTGACATACCAATACGAAGCTTGTTTTGAACCAACTCTCCAACGCCTCTGACTCTTCTGTTCCCAAGGTGGTCAATATCGTCAGCCATTGCTTGAGGATCATTGTTCAGGCGAATGATTTCTTTGATAATTAAAAGTAAATCTTCCATCAAAAGCACTCTATTTTCCTCATTATCTTCACGCTCAACCATTAAACGTTGATTCAAACGATAACGACCAACACTACCAAAATCATATTTTTCGAAATTAAAAAACATCCCATTCACAAGCTGCTTGGCGTTTTCTTCGGTAGCTAAATCGCCTGGTCTAATTCTTTTGTATATTTCTTTATAACCCTCACCTTGATTTTTGGTGATGTCTTTTACCAGGGTTTCATTGATGAAATGCACTTCTCCATTGTCAAATCCATCAAAAGCCTTCAAAATTTCTTCATCTTTTTGCATGCCGAAAGCTCGCAACAATGAAGTCACGGGAATTTTTCGTTTACGGTCAATGCGAACATTTAAAACACCATCAAGTCCTGTGTCAATTTCAATCCAAGCTCCACGATTAGGAATAAGCTTAGCACCAAAAAGCTTTTTGCCTTTCTGGTATTCCATTGTAAAGAAAACACCTGAAGATCGGATTAGCTGAGAAACAACTACGCGCTCAACACCATTAATCACGAAAGTTCCGCGTTCAGTCATTACTGGAAAATCTCCTAGATAAATTTCTTGTTCCTTGATTTCCCCGGTCTTCTTAATCACTAAGCGTGCCTTAGCTCGAAGCGGCGCTTCATAGGAAATGTTTTTGCTTTTGGCAACAAGCTCCGAAGTTTTCGGCTCGTCCAAATAATAATCAGTTAGAGAAAGTTCGAGATCCTTGCCAGTGAAATCGTTAATTGGGTTGATTTCATCAAACAGTTCGCGCAAACCTTTCTTCAAAAACCATTGATAGGCATCAATTTGACCTTCGATCAAATTTGGCAGTGAGACAATCATCTGCTTTCTGAAAAACTTTCTTCGACTCAAGGATGAGGATGCTCCATAAGCGTCCTTCACTTTGAGGGCTTTCTTTTCATTGACCATAAAAACAGCGCTCATCAGTTCTCTTTTATTTTTGAAATTAAATCAAAAAAGAAAGAGCCAAAATGAGTTTAAAATTAAGGCTATTAAATTTAGCGAATTGTGTTTGTCATTCTCAGCTTACTTTTGAGAATTACCCTTCAAACAAAGCTTTTATTGGCTTTAATTTGACAAAAAAGTTGTGCACTATTCTCACCCTTGAGCAGTGCAAAAATTTGGAAGTTCTATCCTAAATCTTGAATATATAAATAAGTTAACATAGATTGGAAAAAGTGTCAACACTGCGGAAAATTGTGTAAAGGGGGCGGAATTCCTTTATTACTAGAATTAGTTACAGCAACCCCACAACAAAAAAGACAAGAATTTTTCCTCGCCTTTTTCTATTTGCTAGTTACTAGCTACTGATTACTAGTTACTGATTTGCTTATTTCTTTTTCTTCGAAGCCAAAATCCCCGCAATTGTTCCGAGCGTCATGCCAATACCAGCTGAAATTGCGGAGGCTTTCTCTGGATTTTTCTTGATGAAACCTTCCACTTTCTTAGCAGTTGCGTCCATTTGTTTTTTTATTTTCTCAAATTCTTTTTTCGCAATTCTTTCAAATTCTGCGCCTTTTGCTTGAGCCTTTTTCACGGTTTTTGCCGCAACCTTTTTGATTTGCTTGGTTCCCATTTTTTTGTTTTCTCGTCCCAGCTTTTTAAAAAAGCCAGAAAGAGTTTTTTATATTAAAATTAATTAATCCTCATAACTTCTTATTTTTGGCTCACAACATATCCGACAGCCAAAGCAATTGCACCGATAAACACATAACCGAATCCGGGAGCATTTTTTCCAAAAGTTGCTTCTGCAAATGTTGAAAGTCCGGTCAACAGATATGTGATGCCGAGGACCATCACAACAGAACCAATCGCTCTTCTTTTCATTTGTTTAGTCCACGTATGTACTTGCATTGTGACATTTTCACTTAAACGTTCGAAAACATTTTCCACAAACCCTTGCACTAAGTTTTTCCAATCGCTGTGACCTGCGGCTTTGTTTTGTTTTGTTTTTGTTGGCATAAAAAACTTTATCCACTTAATTCTCCCCCGTAAGAAATTTATTAGAGATGAGAATAGAAGTTTATTAATTAAAAGAAAAAGGATGGGGTCTACACCCATCCTTAATATAACACAAGTATAGCATCAATTCCAGCAAAAGTCAACATGAAGCTTTTCGGGCTTTAGCTTCTTAGCTTTTAGGAAATCACGGATCATGCGCAATTTATGGTCCTGAATGATTCAAAAGTAACTCGGAATTTTTTCGAACTTGTGTTCTTTTTTGGCCATAGAAGCGACAGCGACTCTGAGCGCTTAGCCATACTCTCGGGCGAAGCGTGTGCTCAAAAAAAGATGCGAGTTCATAAAAATATTTTCGGGGACAAATGCTATTTTTCAAAACCATGATTTGAGTATGACCCGAAATCACCCTCGTCGTATCTTCTAATAAACTAAAGCCTGAGAAGCTAGCAGGTCGCTCCCAATGTTCCAGGCTTTTGCCACCGTTTGCACAATCCGAATACTAGTCACCCCAGAAGTCTTGGTGATTTTGGTGGTCACTTTTTCAATTTGTTTTTTGGCAATTTTATTTTTTTGCAAAAGCTTATCGATATTCAGCAAAAGCTGTTCGCTCAAAGTATACTCATCATTCCACGTCAAAACATCTACAACCTTTCGGCCATTTTTCAAAGTTATTTTAATGTCATTGCGATCGAGAGAAATATTTAGCAACATAATATATAAAAAAAATTAATTAGATTCTAAAAGCTCATCATTCAGCAGAAAATCAACAATTGCATAATGCCTAATCCCCTGATAATCGCTGCCAATTATTTTATCCATCGAAACAACCAACTTTTGATAGTTGTCAGCAATACTGAGTAAATTTCCAAATTCTCTCGCCTTGGTTTTTTCATCACTTATCAAATAAGCAACCTGAATATATATCTTCCGCCCATTTTTTTCAGCTACAAAATCAATTTCCTTGCCCACCAAGTGACCCACATATACACTAAAGCCCAATCTCAACAAGTGAGCAAAAACTAAATTTTCCAACATTTGACCAATCTCAGCCGCCTTATACCCAACTAAAGAATTTCGCAAGCCCAAATCTTCCCAATAATATTTTTCACTAATTTCAAAAACTTTCTTACCTTTTATATCCACCCTATTAACCTCCCTGATAACAAAACTAGCTGTTAAAAATGACAAATAATCCAATACCATATTCGGCGTAGTTTTTATCTTTTGAGCTTTTAAAAAGTCACTAATATTTTTAGCAGAAACCAGTGAGCCAATATTATCAGCCAAAAATGCCAACAAACGATGCAGAAAATTAATATTTCTGATTTTAAATCTCGCCACAACGTCATTAAGAACAATGGTATTATAAATGCTTTGCAGATAACCATACACAACCTCATCCGAAAGTTTTAAATTAATTAAAAATGGCAACCCGCCATAACGGATATATTGCATCAATGATTCCTCTCCTGAGGGTAGTTTTTGAAATTGCAAAAATTCCCGATATGATAAAGGATGCACAGGAATTTCAATATAGCGACCAGCTAAACCTGTTGCAATTTCTGAAGAAAGTAATTTTGCATTACTGCCCGTGCAATAAAGATCAAAAGTTTTTTTTGCCGAAAAATGCCTTAGGGCTTTTTCAAAATTTTCAATATCCTGAATTTCGTCTATGAAAAGATAATTTTTAACCCCTTTCTTAAAAGATTTTTCCGCATAAACTATTAAATCGCGATAACCAATAATCGACTCAAACTCATATTCCTCCTTATTGATATAAACAAGATTGGCCTTTTTATCTTTAGCCTTAATTTCAGCCATAAGCTGCAATAAGATATAACTTTTTCCGACTCTTCGTTGTCCAATAAGCACTTTAATAAGATCAACTCCAACATAGGGAGCGATTTTTTTCAGATAATAAGGCCTATTTTGATATATTT
>Ga0194047_10001279_pt1 | contig 15623 bp, 13 predicted proteins | sample JunL225m_MetaG_2_FD_160070 | JGI IMG/M metagenome (GOLD analysis project Ga0194047, IMG submission 160070) | Anoxic zone freshwater microbial communities from boreal shield lake in IISD Experimental Lakes Area, Ontario, Canada - Jun2016-L221-5m | ecosystem: Environmental > Aquatic > Freshwater... | reverse complement strand
CTCTAAATCCAATAAACAAGCCTCTAAACTAGAATAAGCCATTCTCTTATATTTGAGATACAAAAATAACTTAAATTCGCCTATGACTCGTTTAAGTGTAAACATAAATAAGATCGCCACTTTAAGAAATAGCCGTGGCGGAAGCAACCCCAATTTAGTGCAGGTGGCCAAAGATTGTGAGCGTTTTGGCGCAGAAGGCATCACGGTTCATCCTCGTCCCGACGAAAGACATATTCGTTATCAAGATGTTTATGATTTAAGCGCCATAGTTACCACAGAATTCAACATCGAAGGAAATCCAAAGGAATCTAAATTTGTAGATTTGGTTTTGGCCAATAAGCCGCATCAGGTAACCCTGGTTCCTGATACCCTTGGCCAACTTACCAGTGACCATGGCTGGGATACCATTTCAGAACAGGACTATTTAAAAGACATCATTGCCGTATTTAAAAAAGTAGGCATTCGGGTGTCTATTTTCGTAGACCCCAATGAAAAAATGATTGAAGCAGCTGTTACTACCGGAACCGATCGCATTGAATTGTATACCGAATCTTATGCTAAGCAATTTGAAGCTGGGCATAAAGAAATAGCCATTGCCCCTTATATTGCAGCAGCCAGTTTCGCCAAAAAATTAGGACTAGGCATTAATGCAGGACATGATTTAGATAGATTCAATTTACCCTTTTTAATTCAAGAAATTCCATTTATTGACGAAGTAAGTATTGGACATGCTTTAATTAGCGATGCCCTTTATCTTGGCTTAGAAAATACCATTCAATTGTACAAACTTGCGCTACATAAATAAATCAAGAAACATGAGCTACAAAAAATTAGCAATTTTTATTTTATTGGCTGTATTCATTGCACCAATTAATTCAATAAATGCACAAGAAAAATTCGGGCCTACACCTAATGCACAACAATTGGCTTGGCATGAGAAGGAATTTTATTTATTTATGCATTTTGGACCCAACACTTTTACCGATTTAGAATGGGGCAAGGGCAGTGAAGATCCGAATGTATTTAACCCTACTCAATTAGATTGTAACCAATGGGCGCGCATTGCTAAAGCAGCAGGTGCCAAAGGAATTATTATTACCGCCAAACACCACGATGGTTTTTGTTTGTGGCCTAGTAAATTTAGTACCCATACGGTAAGAGAAAGTAAATGGATGAATGGAAAAGGAGATGTGATTAAAATGTTGTCAGAGGCTTGTAAAAAAGCAGGTATTGAAATGGGCGTTTACATATCACCTTGGGACAGAAATCATCCTAAATATGGTACGCCAGCTTACAATGATATTTATATACAAACCATGAAAGAGTTGTTGACGGGTTATGGCAAATTTTTTGAATTGTGGTGGGATGGCGCCAACGGTGAAGGGCCCAATGGAAAAAAACAAGTTTATGATTTCAAACGCTTTCAAGATTCTGCTTTGAGGTACCAACCACAAGTATTAATCTTTAGTGATATTGGTCCTCATATTCGTTGGATAGGCAATGAACAAGGCATCATTAATGAAACCAACTGGAATACATTGGATACTGTTGGATTTAAAAGAGGCGCAGGTGGACCTCCTACAGATTCTTTAAATAGAGGCAATATTAATGGCAAAGCATGGATACCAGGAGAAGCAGATGTATCCATTCGCAAAGGTTGGTTTTACCATGAAGAAGAAGACAAGACTGTAAAAACAGATAAGCAACTATTTGATTTGTATTTAAAAAATGTAGGAAGAGGTGGTAATTTTTTATTGAATGTTCCTCCTAATCGCAAAGGATTGATTTCCCCTGTCGATTCTGCTGCCTTAATCAACTTTAAAAAATTAAGGGACGCTGCTTTTAAAACCAATGTATTTAAAAACGCCACTTTCAAAAATAATAAGAATCAAATTGAAATATGTTTACCTACCGCAGCAACTTTCAACACCCTTCAATTGCAAGAACAAATTAAATATGGGCAAAGAGTGATTAGTTTTGAGATTGAAGCAGGCGAAAATGAAAGTACTTTGAAAAAAATTGCATCCAGCACCACCATCGGAAGGAAAAAAATTATTCAATTCCCTACGGTGACCGCCAAATGCATTAAAGTCAAAATTACTGCAGCCAAGGCCAGTCCAGTGATGGGTGCAGTAGCAGGATTTTTAATTAAAGAGTAATCGTAAGAACGCATAAATAGAGAAATATTATAAAAAAATAGAAGTTTAATTTAACTTGCATCAAATTTCAATTATGTCTACACCTGCATTAGTTGGTATTATCATGGGAAGCGATAGTGATTTAAACATCATGCAGGCGGCTGCCGATGCTTTAAAATTAGTCAATATCCCTTTTGAATTAACCATTGTTTCTGCGCACCGCACACCAGACCGCATGTTAGACTATGCAAAAACAGCCCGTGAAAGAGGCCTGAAAGTAATCATTGCTGGCGCAGGTGGCGCAGCACATTTACCTGGCATGATTGCATCTTTAACCAGCTTGCCTGTAATTGGAGTGCCTATTAAATCAACAAATTCTGCAGAAGGCTGGGATAGTATCTTGTCCATTTTACAAATGCCAGGAGGTGTTCCTGTAGCAACAGTAGCATTGAATGGTGCTAAGAATGCAGGCTTGTTGGCCGCCCAAATTATTGGAAGTTTTGATGCAAAAATTGGCGCAGCCATGGACGCTTACAAAATGAATTTAGAATCAGAAGTAATGGCCAAGGTGGAAAATATGAAAGCCAATTGGAACAATGAATTTGATAAAAAATAATTGAGTCGCGAATAGCTCAACACCAAGCCTGCCGACTATGGCTCAATTGCAATGATAGAAAAGCCTGATTGCATTTTTGTTGAATTGTCCATAATGGCTTCTACCCATGCCCAATCATAGGTGCCTACCCATTCTACAAAATTTTCTACCCTTTCTTGTAAACTATTGTTGGGAAATAATTCTGCCTTAATAGTATGAATTCTGTTGATGGAAGTATGTTGTTTGCGCTTTTCTGCACGGACCATTTTCTTTTCTAACAATTCAAGTTTCTTTTGTGCTTGAACAGATAAATTCATTGCATGACCCCCCAAAGAAGTATCTATTTTAATTACATCTTCCTGAATAGATTGGTATAATTTGTTCAAAGAAGCAATGTGTTCGGTCAATGCTAAATTTTCTTTGGCTTGCTTCTTAACAAATGTCATTTCCAAGTCTAAAGTAGATTTGAACAGTTCTGCCCTATCAAACTCAAGCGAATTCCATTGTTGGCGCTGCTTCTCTTTTATAAATAAAAATGAGTTACGCAATTGCAATACTGGATAATGCACACCTGCTTCTTCAAAAACTTTCTTTAGCTCCATCCAATAAGCCAGTTCACCTCCCCCTCCTATAAATACAACACCAGGCAAAATGGTTTCTTGATACACTCCTCTTAAAATTACATTCGGACTAAATCTTTCAGGAAATGCTTTCAGTTCTTTTAGGATCTCGGCTTCGGTAAAACTAATTTTAGTATCTACTATGATGTATTGATTGTCTTTTAATTCAATTCTAGCACGTAGATCGTCTTTTAAATAAAACAAGTTAATAGCACGCCCTTCTGATTGTACATGGTATTCGGTAGCTAATTTTTTCAGCGTAGGTTGAATGGCCTTATGAGAAAACTGAGAAGTTAATTCCTTTTCCATCACCTTAGTAAATAAAGATTTAAGTACTGCTTCGTCTGGCTGTAATACGATCAATCCATATTTCCCAAAATAAGCATGTACTAAATGCAAAGTGGCTTCTATAATGGTATTCCCTTTACTATACGCTTCTTTTAAAATGGCTAAAGCTTCTTTGCCAGCTGGCTTTACAGACCAATAGCCTTCTACATTTTGCAACAATTGCAATAAAGCATCGTCTACTTTCATTCTTCCAATAGCACCAGTCTGTTTGGTTTTCCACTGATGCGACACCCCACCCATGTTAAAGCTACCTACTTCTTCTAAGTCAGCATCTTCCGAGCCCATATAATATACAGGTACAAAATTATTTTCAGGAAATTGTTTTTTAAATTCGGCGGCCATTTGGATGGCCTGAATTATTTTGTAAAAAAAATACAAGGGCCCTGTAAATAAATTGGGCTGATGTGCAGTTGTTACTACAAAAGTATTTTCCTTTTCCAATAATGAAATATTGGCTTGTACTGCTTCCAATGCACTTGCATTATTTTTTTTGGCACTGTTTGCCAATTGATCGTATTGCTTTCTTAAAACTTCCACCAAAACCTTTCTATTGGTAGGCTGTTTTTTTCGTTGCTCAATGGCTTTTTTTACCCCTTCTATATTGGGCGTATAGTTAACAAAACTTTGCGCAGTCCCTTTGCCTTCCATATAATCATTCACCAACGGAGAAAATAAACCGGTGGCACGATATGGAATATGGGTTGCTTTAAATTTCATTGTTAATTAAACCTTTCAGGATTGTAAAAACCAATGTCGATGCTGGTTGGTTTTTCATTTACGATTTCTGAAACTAATTTTCCAGTTCCTGCTCCCAAGCTTAACCCTACCATAGCATGCCCGGTGGCCATCACTAGATTGTTCCATTTTTTTGTTCTTCCAAGATAAGGCAATCCATCGGCAGAACAAGGTCTATAGCCATACCAAACTTTATCTAAAGTTGGAACTGGGATCTCAAAATTTGGATAATAATTTTTCACCGCTTTTATGATACCAACCACTCTATTCAATTGAGGTGCCGAATTGGTGGTGGTAATTTCCATAGTGCCCCCAAAACGCATTTTATTGCCATCCATAGGCGTCAGTGCTACTCTTCCTTCTACCAGCACCGATGGGTAATTGGTTTGATAAGGAGAATCCTCAATGGTAATTGAGTAGCCACGTCCTGGCATCAACAATAAATCCATGTCTAATTTTTTAGCCAACGCTCTACTCCATGAACCAGTTGCTAAAACCACTGCATCTGACTTGTATTTATTTGTTTCCGTAATCACCGCAGAAATTTTTCCAGCTGCCTTTTCGAAATTAATCACCGCTTCATTGGATTTAAAAATTACGCCCTTGCTTTTTAAGTCAGCAATCAATTGTTGCATTAATTTATTGGGATACAAATGTCCATCACATGCAAAATGAATGGCTCCTATCGCATTTATTTTATGATTCGGTTCTAAGGCAAATAATTCTTGTTGATTCAATAACTTGGTATCGGTTAATCCAAGTTCATGCGCTTTGTGCACCAAATGTGCTGCATGTTCTGCTGCTTTTTCGGTTTGAAAAATTTCCAATAAGCCTTTGTGCTCGTAAGCGAATTTAAATTGAGGCAAAGATTCCCAATGACCATACCATTGTTTAGAAAGCAATGCATAATCTCTTAATGGAATCGCAGCTTTTTCTACATTTTCTGCTGTAGCCACTTGCATAAATTTAAGCCCCCATTTAATTAAACTCATATCCAACCTTGGTTTAACATAAAAAGGACTTTGTGGATTCAACATCCACTTTAATCCCTGCTTTACAATACCAGGGGTAGCCAATGGAACAAAATGACTTGGACATACATAACCTGCATTTCCATAAGAACAGCTATTGGTCATATCTGTTTGGTCAATAACAGTTACCTGATGTCCTGACTCTTGTAAAAAATAGGCGCTACTTAGTCCAACAATTCCTCCTCCAATAACGATTACTTCCATAGATTTTATTAAAAAGCAAATTTCGTAAAAAATGTGCGCATAACCCCCATAATTCTGAAGGTTTATTTAAAATAAAAGGGCTAAACTACCTGAAAACCATTGGCATAGGGATCGTCCTTGGCATCAATTGATAGGGTGTTAAATCCTACTATCTTGGCCCATCCTTCAATAGATGGAATAATGGCAGCCTGCTCCCCAATCGTAGTAGTGGCTTCTACTTTGCCTATAAAAACAGATCCTATAATACTTTCATGCAAAAAGGGCTCCCCTACTTTTAATTTGCCTTTGGCATGCCAATGCGCCAATCGGGCAGAAGTTCCTGTTCCGCAAGGGGACCTGTCAATGGCTTTATCACCATAAAAAACGGCATTGCGTGCTGTATTTTTCGCATCCAATACTTTGCCCGTCCATAAAATATGAGAACACCCATTGATTGTTGGATCTTTGGGATGCACAAAGGAATGCAATTCATTGATTCGTTTTCTTAAGACAGGACTCCATGCAATCAGTTGTCCTGCAGTATAATTTTCTATTCCTTTGAAATTTTCTTGCACTTCAACAATGGCATAATAATTTCCGCCATAACATACATCTATACTTAACAAACCTAAATCGGGGCAATCCACTTTAATATTTTCAGCAGCCATAAAGGATGGCACATTGGTTAATTTTACCGAACTCACTTTATCGCCCTTCATCGTATATTCAATTTCCACCAAGCCTGCAGGCGCTTCCATTTTTATTTTACCAGGTACTTTTGGTTGAATCAAACCCGCTTCAATGGCTACTGTAATAGTTCCAATCGTACCATGTCCACACATGGGCAAGCAACCGCTGGTTTCAATAAATAAAACTGCCACATCATTGGCAGGATCATGTGGTGGATATAAAATACTTCCACTCATCATATCGTGACCACGTGGTTCAAACATGAGACCCTTTCTTATCCAATCAAATTCTTTTAAAAAATGTTGACGCTTTTCGCTCATGGTATTCCCTTCCAATGCTGGGCCACCTTTCACCACCACTCTAACAGGATTGCCACAGGTATGGGCATCAATACATTCAAAAACCGACCCTGTTAAATGATAGGAACCAAAATTTTCGACACTGATTGGTTTTATTGTAGCCATGAGTTTACACTTCTTCTTTGGTGAATTGACCATTCACTTTTCTCCAAATGGTCAATGGATTTTTATTTTGTAAAGCCAATGGCAATAAATGTGTTGGCCAATTTTGAAAAGAAATAGGGCGCAACCATCTTTTTACTGCGTTTACCCCCACTGCTGTAAAACGACTATCTGTGGTAGCAGGATAAGGGCCTCCATGCACCATACTATCGCAAACTTCAACCCCTGTAGGTACTCCATTAATTAATACACGACCTGCAATACTTAAAGCCATATTCAATAATTCGGGGTGGCTGGAAAAATCTTGATCACTTCCCATGATGGTAGTAGAAATTTGTCCTTGCACACTTTTCCATACCTGCTTTAATTGTTCCATTGAACTACATTCAACAAGTATAGCGTAAGGACCAAAAACTTCTTCTGCTAAATTTGGATTGCTTAAAAAAGTAGTAGCGTCTACTAAGGTGAATACCGGAAAACCACTATTGGAAGTAGGTGTATTGGCAGTTAAACAAGTAATGCCTTTTTGTGAAAGCGCATGGGTACTGTTTTTAAAATAAGCTGCTTGTATGCCTTCATGTAACATGGGTGATGGAGCAATGCCATTCATTTCGCTTGCAAGAGTATTTTTAAAATGGTCTAAGGCTTCGCTTTTTACGCCGATTAAAATGCCGGGATTCGTACAAAATTGTCCCATGCCTAAAGTAATAGACCCTGCATAATTTTTTGCAATTGACGCTGCGTCTTTTGTTAACGCATCTTCTAATAAAACTACTGGATTCACACTGCCCATTTCTGAAAAAACAGGAATGGGATTTTTTCTACTGCTTGCATAATCCAATAAGGCACGTCCACCAGATCGTGAACCCGTGAAACCAACTGCTGCAATGGCATCCGCTTGCACTAAACTTTTTCCTGTTTCAAAATCGGTGGTGGTTACATGTTGAAAAACATGCGCTGGCATATTTGAACTAACTGCTGCTTCTTGAATGGCTGTTGCAACCAAAGTAGAAGTAGCCAAATGTCCTGGATGTGCTTTTACAATCACAGGACAGCCCACCGCTAAAGCACTTGCGGTATCACCTCCTGCTGTAGAATAAGCAAATGGAAAATTACTTGCACCAAAAACGACCACTGGACCCAATGGGTGCATCATTTGTCGAATGTCTGGCTTGGGTGGTGTTTTAGTAGGAATGGCAGTATCAATACTGGCTTCTACATAATTACCTTCTTTTAACATGGTAGCAAACATGCGCAATTGAAAACAAGTACGTCCTCTTTCTCCTGTCAAACGAGCTACAGGTAAATTGGTTTCCTTATTCGCTTGCGCTAATAAAGCATCTCCTAATGCTTCTATGTTGTTGGCAATGTTTTCTAAAAACCCTGCTCTTTGCAATGGTGTGGTGATGGAATACTGCTCAAAAGCTACAGCTGCGTTATGGGTAATTTCAGAAATGCTACTCATGAGATAACTTGTTGTAAAATTTATAAACTATGAAATTCTGGAAGAGTGGGTCTGTTTTTTAAACCTGTATCAATAATAGATTCGATTCTTTTTCTTTCCTCTCCTTCTAAAACCAATCTTGGTCTTCTAACTGTTTCAGAACCTATTCCAGTTTTAGACTCTGCAAATTTGATGTATTGTACCAACTTCGCATGAATGTCTAATTCTAATAAAGGCATAAACCATCTGTATATTTCAGTGGCTTCGGCAATTTTACCTGCTTTTGCTAATTTATAGATGGCAACAGTTTCTGCAGGGAATGCACAAACCAAACCAGCTACCCAACCATCAGCACCCAATAACAATTCTTCTAAAGCCAAAGTATCTACGCCACATAAAATACGGAAACGGTCTCCGAATGCATTGCGCATTCTGGTTACATTGGTCACATCTCTTGTAGATTCTTTTACTGCTTGAATAGAAGGTACTTTAGCCAGTTCAGCAAACATATCAATGGTTACATCCACTTTGTAATCTACAGGATTGTTGTAAATCATGATTGGCAGAGGAGAACTTGCAGCAATGTCTTTAAAATATTGAACTGTTTCGCGATGATCGGATTTGTAACGCATCGGAGGCAATAACATCAACCCTTTTGCACCCCAACTTTCTGCATCTTTAGCACATTGAATGGCCACACTCGTACTACCTTCTGCAATATTAATAACTACTGGCACTTTGCCATCCACCAATTTAATGGTTTCTTTAACTAGTATTTCTTTTTCAGCATTGGTTAAAACACTTGCTTCCCCTAAAGTGCCGCCTAAAATAATACCATTCACTCCCGCCGCCAATTGGGCTTTAATATTAACGGTAAATAAATCTATATCCAAAGTATCCTTATCGGTAAACTTGGTGGTAACTGCGGGGAATACCCCTTTCCAATCTATGGCCATAACATGATAATTTATTGTTATAAAATGAGTCTTAAAATTAACGAAAAATACTGAATAATACTAGTCTACCAATTCCCCTTCTAAATCGTAATCATAAGCCTTGGTTATTTTAACCATTACAAAATCGCCTGGCTTCAAGCGCTTGGTGGTATTGATTACTACTTCATTGTCTACTTCCACACTGTCAAATTCGGTACGTCCCAAATAACGACCAGCTTCTTTCTTATCTACCAATACTTTTAAAACCAATCCTTCCTTTGCTTGATTTCTTGACAAACTAATTTCTTGTTGTACTTCCATAATCTCTTCGGCGCGTCTTTGCTTTTCTGCCGCAGGCACATCGTCCACTAAATCGTGCGCACTAGTGTTTTCCTCATGGCTATAAGTGAATATCCCAACTCGGTCAAACTGGTGTTCGATTAAGAATGCTTTTAATGCTTCTATGTCCTCCAAAGTTTCTCCTGGGAATCCTGCAATTAAAGTAGTACGGATGGCGATGCCTGGAACACGATTGCGAATTTCTTTAATTAATTCCCCCATTTCTTCTCGGGTAATATTGCGCTTCATGGCAGCCAACATATTATTGCTTGCATGCTGCAAAGGAATATCAATGTACTTACAAATATTATCACGCGTTCTCATCACATCCAATACTTCTAAAGGAAATTTACTTGGATACGCATAATGCAAACGAATCCACTCCAAGCCTTTTACATCGGCTAGTGCATTTAACAAATCGGGTAAAGCTCTTTTTTTATAAATATCTAAACCGTAATAAGTTAACTCTTGGGCAATCAACATCACTTCCTTCACCCCTTTTTTAACCAAGCCTTCTGCTTCGGCTACCAAGTGCTCAATGGTTTTACTTACATGTTGCCCGCGCATTAATGGAATGGCACAAAAAGAACAAGTGCGGTTACATCCTTCACTAATTTTTAGATAAGCATAGTGCGATGGGGTACTTAATAATCTTTCTCCCAATAATTCTGCTTTGTAATCGGCGTTCAATTGATTCAACATCAAAGGCAATTCCATGGTACCAAACCATGCGTCTACTTCGGGAATTTCTAAAGCCAAATCGTTTCTATATCTTTCGCTCAAGCAGCCGGTTACATATACTTTGTCTAATTTTCCTTTTTTCTTTAAAGCCACCTGATCCAATATCGTATTCACACTTTCTTCTTTCGCTTTATCTATAAACCCACAGGTATTTACTACTACAATATTGTGGTCTAACTTTTTATTTTCATGTACCACCTCAATTTCATTGGCCAACAACTGCCCACTTAACATTTCACTGTCCACTAAGTTTTTACTACAACCTAGTGTGATAATGTTAACTTTATTTTGTTTGAGTGTTTTTGCTTTCATAGGATGGTATTAAACCAATTTATTTGTGCACTTCGTTGGTAAAATGAAAAGTAATATCGGGATTATTGGTAATTTCTGTATTTAAAAACCATTCGCTTTGTGCTAAGTACACAGGTGCTTCATCTTTATCCATTGCAGCATTTTGTTGCTTGAAGCGTAAAAAATCGTGCAACTTATTTTGATCCTTAGAAGTTAACCAACAAGCTTTGTAAAAAGGCAGGGTTCTAAATTCACAGGCAGCCCCATATTCTTGTAACAAACGATATTGAATTACTTCAAATTGCAAATCGCCCACACAACCAATAATTTTTTTATTACCACCAAACTGTGTAAACAACTGCGCCACTCCTTCGTCGGTCAATTGCGTAATGCCTTTTTCGAGTTGTTTTGTTTTTAAAGGATCTTTATTCACCAATTCCTTAAATATCTCCGGTGAGAAAGTAGGAATACCAGTAAAGTAAAATTTCTCCCCCTCTGTTAAAGTATCTCCTATTTTAAAGTTGCCTGTATCAAACAAGCCCACCACATCTCCAGCATAGGCATCTTCAATCACATCTTTACTACGCGCTAAAAAACTATAGGGATTGCTAAAACGAACGTCTTTGTCTAAACGCACATGCTTATAATAGGTATTGCGTTCAAATCTTCCACTACATACGCGCATAAAAGCGATACGATCACGGTGTTTAGGATCTAAGTTGGCATGTATTTTAAAAATAAATCCGCTAAACTTATCTTCGCCTACACCCAAAGTTCTAACACTGGTTTCTCTATCTCTAGGGACCGGTGCAATTTGAATAAACGTATCCAACATTTCTTTTACGCCAAAGTTATTTACTGCAGATCCAAAAAACACAGGCGCAATTTTACCTGCTAAATAATCGGCCGGGTTTAAGGCCCCATATACGCCATCAATTAATTCTACATCTTCTCTTAATACCGCTGCATCTTTCTCACCTATTTTATCTTGCAACAGGCTGCTTGATAAATCTTCAATGGCCAGCGTATCTTCTTCGGTAGCTTTGGTACTTGCAGCAAACAAACGTAAATTTTTATCGTGCAAATTGTACACCCCTTTAAATTCCTTACCACTATTAATAGGCCAGGTCATAGGATGTAAAGAAATTTTTAATTCGTTTTCTATTTCTTCTAATAAATCAAATCTGTTCTTGCCATCACGATCCATTTTATTGATAAAAACAATGACGGGTGTGGCACGCATGCTGCATACTTCCATCAATCTTCTGGTTTGGGCTTCGACTCCATTCACACTGTCAATCACCAAAATCACACTGTCTACTGCGGTTAATGTTCGGTAAGTATCTTCAGCAAAATCCTTGTGCCCAGGTGTATCTAATAAATTAATTAAAATATTATTGTATTCGAATGACATGACCGAAGTGGCCACCGAAATACCTCTTTGACGTTCAATTTCCATGAAGTCACTGGTCGCATGCTTTTTAATCTTATTGCTTTTAACGGCGCCTGCTGTTTGAATGGCACCACCAAACAACAATAACTTTTCGGTCAAAGTTGTTTTACCAGCATCCGGGTGAGAGATAATAGCAAATGTTTTTCGTCGGTTAATTTCTTTTTCGTACTTCATTATCGTTAAAAATGGCTCGCATTCAAATAATTTGAATCACGAGCCATTCTATATTTTTATTTAAACTAGTTAGATATCTATTGCTTCACCATAAGCAGCTGCTACTGCTTCTTTTAATCCTTCACTCATGGTTGGGTGTGGATGTATTGCATTTAAAATTTCATGCGAAGTGGTTTCTAATTTACGAGCCACCACTGCTTCTGCAATCATTTCAGTTACATTGGTTCCAATCATATGACAGCCTAAGAATTCGCCATACTTGGCATCGAATATCACTTTCACAAAACCATCGGTAGCGCCCGCAGCACTGGCCTTACCACTGGCCATAAATGGAAACTTACCAATCTTTAATTCATAACCTGCTTCCTTCGCTGCTTTCTCCGTATAACCAACGCTCGCAATTTCGGGGGTGCAATACGTACAGCCCGGAACGTTGTTGTAATCAATTCCTTCGGGCATGTGCGCCAATTTCTTTTCTTGATAAGCAATATGCTCCGCTGCATTGATCCCTTCTTTCGCAGCCACATGCGCCAAAGCTTGCCCAGGAGAACAATCACCAATGGCATAAATACTTGCAATACTTGTTTGTTGGTATTTATCTACAATGATGCGACCCTTATCTGTTTTAATTCCATTTTGTTCCAACCCAATGTTTTCAATATTTGCTACAACACCAACTGCACTTAAAACAATTTCTGCTTCTAAAGTGACAAAAGAACCATCCATTTGTTTCACTTTTGCTTTTACCAAAGACCCTGTTGTATCTAGTGATTCAACAGAAGAGTTTGTCATGATTTCTATGCCTTGCTTTCTATATTGTTTTTCTAATTCTCTTGAAATGTCCTCATCTTCCACAGGTACTACTTTAGGTAAAAATTCTACAATAGTAACTTTTGTTCCCATGCTATTGTATACATAAGCAAACTCCACCCCTATGGCACCACTACCTACAATGATCATACTCTTAGGTTGCGTTGGCAACACCATTGCTTCACGATAACCAATTACTTTTTTACCGTCTTGTTTTAAATTGGGTAATTCTCTGGTACGACCTCCTGTTGCAATTATAATATACTTGCCATCTACTACTTGTGTTTTTCCTTCTGCATCTTTCACTTCTACTTTACCACGAGACAAAACTTTACCGTAGCCCATGATTACTTCAATCTTATTTTTCTTCATTAAAAACTGAACCCCTTTACTCATTTTTTCAGCCACCCCACGACTGCGTTTTATCACGGCTCCAAAATCATGATTCACTCCTGTAGTTGTAATGCCATAATTGGCACTGTGTTTTACATACTCATACACTTGTGCACTTTTTAATAAAGCTTTGGTTGGAATACAGCCCCAGTTTAAACAAACGCCTCCTAAACTTTCCTTTTCAATAATTGCCACTTTCAAACCTAATTGAGAAGCACGTATTGCTGCAGGATAACCACCTGGACCACTACCAATAACGATAACGTCGTATGCCATTGTAAACTTGTTTTAGTAATTTAATGAGGGTGCAAAAATACCCCGAAAATGTGACTATTCAAAGAAAACCCGAACCATCTGAAAAAACCACTTATTGTCGTTGGGGCGCTGCTTATTCATCTGATTTTCATCAAACTTACTTAATCCAAATAGTCCTGCCATATTGCCCCCTCTTACCGCTATTTCTAAATAACCAGCCGAGTTAAACCAAGCCAACTTATCGGCAATGGGCACTTCACCATAATGCTTGCTTAAATCGGTAATGGTTTCGTTGCGGGTAAATACAATTTTAAAAGCTCGGCCTTGCGCTTGCAAATCAAAATCTTCTTTGCGAATATTCACCACTACATTTTCAAACTGATCGATAAATAAAATTTGTCCTTCCATCCAATTGGGACCTAAGGTAGGTTGCATTGGATAAATTTCTTCAATGTCCTGAAAAGCAATCCCTGCATCATTAATCAAATTTGTTTTTACAAAAGCCCCCAATGCATTAAAAATTTCTTGGGTAATTTCTAAAAAAGTATGTGCTTCTTTAAAATCTATTTTAATAATTTCTTTTGGTTTGCCACCCAACATCATGGTTAAAAAACCATTGTCAGGTGTAATAAAGTATTGGTTGTTGTGCTTGGTTAAAAGTGCATGGCGTTTTGGGAATTGGAAAAAATTAACCATGATACAATGAATGGTACCTGCAGGATAATGCTTGGCTGCATTGTTAAAAATATAAGCCCCTTGTTGATAATTTTTGCTGGATAAATAATGCGTGATATCGGCAATGCCCATGCCTGGAATGGTTGACAAAATTTGCCCCTTAACAGCGCCAATAATGAAATCCTCTTGGCCAATATCGGATGTTAAAGTAATGATAGGCATCTATTGATAACGAAAAATTGAGTTTTATATTTTAGAAAACCAAGTATTTATTTACCCTCCTAGCTACTTCACCAACACCCCATCTTTAAAGAAAAAATGATGCACCAACTTATCGGCCCAGGCAGGAAAATACTTATTCATAAACACGGTGCGCTTCCCCGTAAAAGTAAGCACCAAAGTACGTTTCCTTTGATCTATGGCCTTCACGATATGGTTGGCACATTCCTCTGAACTCATCATGGCTGCTTCATCCAAAGGAGATTCTCCTTGTGCTTTTGCATCTTTGTCTAAAGCTGCATTTCGTATGTTGGAACTGGTAAAACCAGGGCAAACCCACATCACATGCGTTCCAGAGCCATAAAGTTCCGTTTTTAAGGCTTCTAGCCACCCATTTAAAGCAAATTTAGAGGCAGAATAGCCACTGCGACCCGGTAAGCCACGATAGCCTGCAATGGAGGAAACCCCTACTACCACGCCTTTATTTTTAAGAATGTGGGGAAGTGCTGTTTTGGTACAATACACCGTGCCCCAAAAATTAATGTCCATCACCTGTTGCAAAGTTTCATAAGAAGTATCCTGCACCAAAGCCCGCATCGAGATGCCAGCATTGTTTATTAAAATGTCTATTCCGTTCCATTTGGCAACAATTGCTTTGATAAACGCTGCTACTTCCAAAGAGTTACTCACATCTACTTGCAAGGTGAATAAATTTGAAATGGGATTTTCTTGTTCCAACAAAGCAAGTTTGCTTGCATTTCTACCACAGGTGGCCACCTTCGCTCCCAATGCTAGAAACTGCTGTACCAAAGCTTTTCCAATGCCATCAGAACCACCCGTTATAACAACAATTTTGTCTTGAAATTTGGACATCTATTAGCGTTTATACAAATATAAATCTTATTTGAAGATGAATGACTTAGAGCGGTTTGGAATGGGGAAAATAAATACCCCCTTTTATTTGGATAGTTTTCATTAATGCTTATTTTTGCACTCCTCGAAAAAGGCGGTTAGAATTGGTAGCTCAGTTGGTAGAGCAATACACTTTTAATGTATGGGCCCTGGGTTCGAGTCCCAGCCAGTTCACAAAGCT
>Ga0194047_10001278_pt1 | contig 15627 bp, 14 predicted proteins | sample JunL225m_MetaG_2_FD_160070 | JGI IMG/M metagenome (GOLD analysis project Ga0194047, IMG submission 160070) | Anoxic zone freshwater microbial communities from boreal shield lake in IISD Experimental Lakes Area, Ontario, Canada - Jun2016-L221-5m | ecosystem: Environmental > Aquatic > Freshwater... | reverse complement strand
CCATGAGATTTGTGCCTCCCAAAGAGGGCGTGTCGAGCCACGCCCCTACAAAATCACCTCGCGCCCTTGCCCAAACCCCTTTGAGAATCGTTTTATAGAGGACAATTTCTTTCTTGCAACAGCCCTGAACAGGCTTCGCGCTCCCTTTTAAAAGAACTATTGCATTCTTAATGGGCTTATGCTATATTGTTATGGAAAGTAGATATATCCCAAGCTCACAATAAGTTAGGGTACTCATCCCATTGGGGTCAGCGGTCGCGTGTTTTGTTTCGTTACACTGGTAATTAAGGGAGGGGGACTATGCCTCGGCCACCCGCGAATGTTCGCTCTAAAAAATCTAAAGACCGAATAGGAGAGCTTGATGTTGCTGCTCCTATAGCGGGACAAGAGGGAACATCTCACTCTGAAATTCAAGCAGACAACGCTATAGCATCCAAAGTAGCCTCTCTGATAGATGACACTACGGCGCAACCCCCTCGGCGTAGGGGAGGTTCTCGAACGGCTAATGCACAGGAAAATCAACCTGTACGCGCTATCCAACCTCCCTTATTTACGGTTTCATCTCGTGGTGAAGTGATTCAACCTGCTTCTGCGATTCCTCCACTTACGCCCGATGCAACTTTGAGTGTTGCGCGTTGGTGGTTTCGCAGCTATCTGGAGCAAATGGGACGACCCCACAACACTACCGCCAGCTACATGTATGATTTGTCAGGGTTCGATGAACAAGTCGGTTCTGACAAAAGGCTTGACCAAATTACCCGCGATGATATAAACGAATTTTTAACCAACTCGCATAAGAAAAGCACTCGCAAACGCCGCCTTACCTCTTTGGGTGCATTCTTCAAATATTTGATAAATTCTGAAAAGATACTTGATAAAGACCCTACCGATAATTTCTATGCTGAGTTCATCCCGCTAAAAACTCCAGTCGTTTTAACCTTAGCAGAGCAAGCAATGTTGCTGGATTCGGCAGGTAATGAGAATAGCCGCACCTACTTAATGGTTTATTTCTTGGTAAAGCTTGGTTTTACCCGCACAGAACTGCTGGCAATCCAATTTGAGCATGTGGATATATCAGACCGTGAAAATCCTATAGTCTATGTTTTCTATGAAGATAAACGCTGGCATAAAAAAGAGCGCAAGTTAGCTGCCGCCCCGGAGTTTACGGCTGCCTTTCAACGCTATATCGCAGAGTTTGCGCCAAGCCGGAAGCTGTTTGAAATGCTGCCGCAATCGGTTAACAAATTGGTAGAGCGGTCTGCCAAAGCTGCCAAAATTAATAAAAGGGTTACTCCTCAGTCTTTAAGGGATACTTTTGCGGTTGAAGAAGCTAGGCAGGGTGCTAATTCTACCAAATTGCTATTGATTTTGGGGCTTGCCCCTGACCCCCGCAATCGCATGAGTGTAGAGCGATATATCAAGCTGGCAACTCCCATAATTGGCTGAATCGCTTTGATTGCACGTAATCCAGTTGACTTCCAAAGGATAAAACAAGGGATGCCAACTGGATTACATGCGGTAACAGCCGATATGAGGAAACATTTAGAGCCATAGCCCACTTAAGTTATGAAGAAAAACTATCCACTGAATCCCTCTACGTAATTGTATTTGAATTCTTCACACCATTTTACAAAATATGTTAACCAAAAGTTAAAAAGTGTGATATACTACATATGCAAGGTAAATAAAACCTGTTTGTTATCGGCACTGTGCTACTTAGAGTTTTTTCGATAAAAGCTTCTCGTAAGATTTGCTTGTTTTGATTTCCTCTTTTGTGCTTTATGCTTTCTCCTAACAGGTAGCTATACTTACGTACACGTTAAATAGCCTTAATAAAAAAAGGTTGTTTCCGGGCAAGAATTTGCTAATTATGAAACTTTGCATTAACTTTCTGTATTTAAGCTTTTAAGATGAAGAGGAACTTGAAATTGAGTAACAAACTTTACGTTGGCGGTCTTTCGTATAATACCACCGAAGGTAGTCTGGAAAATTTATTTGCCCAAGCTGGGGCTATTGACTCGGTGCGAATTATCATTGATCGCGAAACCGGACGCGCCAAAGGTTTTGGCTTTGTGGAAATGAGCGACGCGGAAGGAGCCGCCCGCGCTATTTCGATGTTCAATGGGACTGATTTTGAAGGTCGCAACATCACCGTTAATGAAGCCCGCCCACAAACTGAACGCCCACAGCGAAGCAGCGGTGGTTACGGCAACCGCGGCGGCGGCGGTCGCTACTAAGCGATCATACTTTTAGAGCAATAGCTAAATTATAGCTATAAAAAACAGCCCGCCTGCACCTAGCGGGCTGTGCCTCCTTTCTCATAATAAGAAACCACCTGAAAAAGCCCATCCTTTTAAAACTACACTTTCAAAATTGATACGTTTTAGAACAGCCCAAACCTTGTGTAACTTGCTTGAGGAGTGGTAATATTTTTCGTGCTGAAACGTTAACTGTCATAAACCCTTTATATCTAAGCAAAGAAAAAGTCGAGGATTTAACAATGCCACAAAAATCATTTACATCCGAAGAAATCAAATTGCGGCTTCAAGAAGACCGGTTCATTCAAGAGAGTAGAAAATCCTCCGAACGAACATCACGCGCCCGCGCAGTGGCGGAAGCTCGCAAAGAACGCGCGAAAAAAGCGCAAGATGAAACTCAAGGTACTTTATAAACGATAGCGTTTTCCTACCTCATTACCCTCGCTACCGGAAATTTGGCAACCCTATAAAAATCAGGTGATGGAACAAAAAAATAGCACATAAATATTAATCCTGTCTAAAACTTGACGTTCCATGTGTAAATCGTTTAAACTGATTAATTGGAAGAACCTTTAGCAATAGCTGATATGGGCTATTGCTTGATTTTGAAAAGGATTTAACAACTAATAAATGGAACCAAGACAGGAAACAAAGTCACTGCCGCGCAACCGTAAGTGCGCCAACTGTCGTTATTTCGAGCCAGCGCCCCTCTGGCGCAAGGGCTGGTGTCGTAATCCTCGCCTGTATGACCGCCGTGCCAACCATCTGGTTGATGCTACTAGCATAGATTGTGAGCAGGTATTTCGCGCCCGAATTTATTGGGAACCGATTCCTGAACCGGAACTAATCCCTTCACATACTATTTTAGGGCAATTTGCGGATAACTCCACCGAAGGTAGTGTTGATGGCGGTGGTAAGCCTCGCGTTGTTTCCACCGAAGGAGTATTACGCCCAAAAGCGCCGATACGCCCGGTTATTAGTCGTACCCAACGAAACGCACCCGGACGAGAGAAAACAGAAGCGTTGCCCGATATGGTTAAGCAACCCAATCAACTGCGCCGTTGGATGTTGGCAAATATTCCCTATTACGATAAAGTTGACGGACCCTTCTCAAGAGTTCCATGGGCAATCATACTACCGGGGTTAGTCATACTCTTAGCTTTATTAATTATTTTTGCCAATATTTTTGGAGGAAGTAAGAAACAGGAAGCTGTTAGCGCTACCCCTGCTGCGGTTGTTACTTCTTTGGGGGCTACTTCGGCTGTTTCGCTTACAACTACGAGTTCTAATAATAATAATGCGGTTGCAACCCCGACCCTATCTAATGCGCTACCTACTGCATCCCCTCTGCCTGTTACAACTACCGTAGTTTCAGGCGAAAAACGGGCGAAGGTTGTAAATACAGGCACTTCCAAAAGCGTAAACCTACGAAAAGATACCAGCACTAAGGACGATAAAAATATTATTGCTCGTATCCCGGAAGGCTCTGAGGTAGTAATTATCGGCGCTCCGCAGTTTGCAGAAGGTAAAGAATGGTGGCAGATAAAATACAAGGAATTCACCGGTTGGGCAGCCAAAGATTATTTGCAACCAATACCCTGATAACCGAGAAAAGCCGGAATAACACTTTCCGACTTTTTTTGTATGTAAGATAATGCTGGAAAAATTTGAAACCGCGCTAGTTTGCTATACACAAGCAACTTTTGATAATTTTGAACCGGAGAATCCTGAAGTAGAGGAAGATGAAGCCACGCGACAAGCCCGGTTAATTCCAGAAAAAGCTCAACTGCTTGCGGCTGCTTTAGAGCTTGCCGGAATTGATAGCGATATAATTAAAGTACCCTTGCGTAGCTTTCAACCTAGGGACATCGCAAAAGCGGCTTTTGGCTGGCGGTTGCTGGACTTAAAGGAAAGCAACGGGCGTACAATTGATTTGGTAATCTGTTTGGATTTTCCGGCATGGTCTGTGAGTCACCCACATAAAATAAGTTGGCTGATAAACTTGCCCAATTTTGTAACACGCCGTAGTAGCGCAAATCCTCCCCGCTCAAAAGATACAAATGGAGGCGCAAATCTTGATTTGCATGGCAATGTCTCTTCACTTTTGCAATCGGAAAGACGCGGACTTGCCGAATCGTGGCGTATTATGGCAGGCAACCGCCCGGTAGCGGAAGAATTGGCGCGTAGCGGCTTACAGGTAAATTATAACCCCTTCCCGTCTGAAGGAACTGCTCCAAACAGCCCGGAATGGCAAACGGTAATCAAGCGATTGGCAACTTCAGTTTTAAGGCAAGGTACATGAAAGAAAGCGCCCGTTTGTATCTTACCCTTCAATGGCTCTCATTTTTAATGTTGGTTGTTGGTTTTGCGGGACCATGGCAATACGGGACATTGGGGAAAACACAGGATTTCGGTTGGCAACCTGTCTGGGCGTTATTACTAAATTTCTTAGGTTTGAACCTTTTTATTATTTGTTCAGTGGCAAATTGTTTTTCTTACCTAGAGTTAAGTTATCGTCAGGGTAAAAAGATATTACGTGAAGCTCTAAAATGGGTGGGGGCTTTCTTGTTCTTGCTTGTTGCTGTACCTTTGCTGGCATGGCTGCCCTTTAATCAGACTCAGCGTAGCGCAACTCCCCTATTTAGTGAAACCACCTACGGTTGGGGAATTTGGGTGGCGTTAGTAGCTCTGCTAGTTCAAGTTGGGGCATTGCGTTTACGAATTATAAAAGAGAAGAAGAACCACTGAAAGTGCCAATTCCCCTAAAAATTACAACCGGGCGTTCATGGCTAAAAACTGCCCTCTTAATCTTATTATTTATTATCAGCGTTCTTTCCCTTACCGCAACTGCTTTTGCCGACCTTTACTTTAATAAAGGCGTAACCTACGACACTAATCATCCCGCCATACCCTACACACAGTCAGGAGACCTCGGCTCTAACCCGCTAGGAGTTAATACTTTTCTAAACCTTGAAGATACCGCAAATATAGGTCAAATTCTTGATTTGGTAAAAGCGGGAGGCTATGGTTATATCCGCCAGCTTTTCCCATGGAAGGATATTCAAGAATTAAAGGGTAGTTATAATGACCGCGATGGTCAAAACGGTTGGGCTAAGTATGACGCGATTGTGGAGAAGGCGAGCGCACGCGGCATAAAAATTATTGCGCGTCTCGACCAACCGCCGGTATGGGCGCGAGAGCAAATCTTGAAAACCATCCCCGCTAATTTAGATGTAACGGGTCCACCCGATGATTTGAACGATTGGGGCAATTTTGTTGAAGCGGCAGTTACCCGCTACAAGGGGAAAATAAAATATTTCCAGATATGGAACGAGCCTAATCTGGAAGTGGAATGGAATGCCAAAAGGGTAAACCCTGCGGGTTATGTGGATTTGCTTAAAGTAGCTTATGAACGCGCTAAAGCCGCAAACCCTGATGTAGTGCTTATTACGGCGGCGCTTGCTCCAAGTAATCAGGATGGAGCCGAGTTTAACAGCCTGAACGACCTGAAATATCTTGACCTGTTTTATGAGGCTGGCGGCGCGAAATATTTTGATATTTTGGCGGCACAGGCTTATGGCTTGGGTTATTCGCCTGATTTCCGTGTTACCGAGCCTGATTTCCGCGAAAAGGATTTGAAACGGGTTAATTTCTCGCGGTTGGCTGACATGCGAGCGGTGATGCTGAAACATGAAGATGGCAAACGTCCGGTGTGGATTACCGAGTACGGTTGGTTGAGTATGCCGGATAAAGTGGCACAGCAATACCCGCTAAAGCCTTGGGGCGAAAATATTGATGAGGCTACCCAAGCGCAATATCTGGTAGAGGGTATTGAGCGGGCGCGTAAGGAGTGGGATTGGGTTGGCGTAGTCAACGTTTGGTTCCTTAAAGCGGACAAATATTTGCTAGATAGAAGCGATTTATGGGGACAAGCGCGTTATTTTGCGCTGATAAACCCGGATTGGTCGGTACGCCCGGCTTATACCGCGCTTCAAAATTATGCTTTAACGAACTATAACATTGCGGCTACCGGCTTTCATGCTCAGAATAGCCCGGCTATTACGCTTGAAAACCAACGCTTGAAGTTTCGTTTTCAAGGACAGCAACTTGACCTAGCCGGACTCAAGGTCTCACAGGAAACTGAAATAAGCTATAACATTGATGGCAAAACTTCCCAAACTATCAAGCTTTCGCCCCAAACGGCGAGTTTGAAATTGGCGGAGGGCTTGAGTTACGGGTTGCATACGCTGGAAATGACTTTACCCGCAGGGCAACTTGCTTCCTACGGTTTCTATGTTTCTAATGAGAATACGTGGGGTTGGCTGTTTCTGCCGCTATATTTACTCGGTGGATTGACTACGCTTGGTAGCGGTTCGGCGTTGGGTTGGCGCACCTTTAGAGCGCTGGAGAAGGGCTTGCCGCTCTTCTGGCTTTGGCTGTTGCGCCAATTGCGCCGAATATGGCAAAACCGTTATAGCCTTGCGCCCTATGGCATGATTTTCGCGTTGTTATTATTCTATTTTGCGCCACCCGCGCCGTTGGCAATATTTGGCGCACTTCTGCTCTTTCCCTTAGCTCTTGTGCGCCCGGATTGGATGATATATCTGGCGATTTTCACCGCCCCGCTATATCTGAATCCACGTAATTTGAGAGAAAGCCTTGACCCATTTACCAGACTTAAAAATCTGGTAGTGCCGCGCGACCCCAATAATCTGCCTCAAAACCCGCTGGAGTTTTCCTTATTTGAAGTAATCATTGTTATTGCTGTGTTTGCGTGGCTTGCAAGCATTCTGTACCAACTATGGCGAACTCGAATAATTGCTTTCCCCACTAATTGGGTAGCATGGTGGCGCAGACAGGGGGTATTTGCCTTGCCGTTGCTGCTGTTCGGGCTTGCCGCTACTCTATCGTTATTAACCCCTGAGCCTAGCCATTTGCGGGAAGCCTTGCGCGATTTCCGGGTGGTAATCATAGAGCCGCTAATTCTGTACCTGCTAACCGTTCGCTTTATTCGCAAGCGCGAGCAATTCATCCGAATCTTCGATGTGCTGGTGTTGGCTAGTTTATTAATTGCGGCAGGAGCATTTTATCAATTTCTCTTATCCAAAGATAATACCGTATCGGCGGAAGGGGTTAGCCGGGTAATCTCGATATACTCTCACCCGGATAATCTGGGTTTGTACATCGGGCGCATTATACCGCTGGTTACAGCCATTGTATTTTTCAGCGGGGCGGTAAAAGAATGGGCGCGGCGGCGTGTAGTGTACGGCGTAGCGTTGTTGCCCCTGCTAGGTACATTACTTCTCAGCTTTTCGCGGGGCGCATGGCTGGCATCCGCGCTTGCTTTGCTGGTAATGATTATCATCGTGCGTTCCCGGCGTGGGTTAATACTTTTCGGAATCGGGGCGTTAGGTCTGGTAGCAGCAATACCTTTTATCAAGTTGGAAAGAATCACTTCTCTATTCAGTTTCGTGACGGGCAGCAATAACACGCGCTTGCATGTTTGGCAGGCTTCGTTCGATATGATACGCGACCATCCCCTAACCGGTATCGGGCTGGATCAGTTTTTGTACAAATATCAGCTTGAATATGTAAGACCGGAAGCATGGTTGGAACGATTCACTAGTCACCCGCATGATATTTTGTTGGATTACTGGCTCAGATTGGGTATAATAGGACCTGCGCTCATAATATGGTTGCTGTTTGTATTTTTCAGGACAGCGTTGTCGCCGCTTTTTAAAAGCTTAAATACCCCCGATGCTAAAGTACGACAAGTATTAGCGTTAGGGCTTTCTGGCAGTATGGTAGATTTTGTCGCACATGGTTTGGTGGATAACTCATATTTCCTTGTTGACCTTGCCGCTATTTTCTGTTTATCCTTTGGTCTGCTTGAAGCTATGCGGAGGGTAAGTTTGAGGAAAGATAACGATAATTAATCCGTCAGGATATTTTTAAACTGGCATATAGCTAGAAAAATACAGAGGGGAAAATAGTGAAGATACTGGTTAGCGGGGGCGCCGGGTTTATCGGCTCACATCTTACCGAACGTTTATTGGCACAAGGGCATCATGTTATTGCGCTGGATAATCTGATTACCGGACGGCGTGAGAATATTGCAAGTTTTATTGAACATCCAGAATATGAATTTTACGAGCATGACATAATTCAGCCATGGGTGCCGAGCGGGGACCCTGTATCCGCAATTTTCCACCTTGCCAGCCCTGCCAGCCCGGTTGGTTATACCCGTAACCCGATTGAAACACATCTGGTAAATTCGGTAGGAACGCATAACATGCTGAAATTGGGGCTTGCCAGTGAAGCGAAATTGCTTTATACCAGCACCTCCGAAGCCTACGGAGACCCGCTCGAACATCCTCAGCGCGAGGATTATTGGGGCAATGTCAATCCGGTTGGTCCGCGTAGTTGCTACGATGAGAGCAAAAGATTTGGGGAGAGCCTGACAATCGAATATGTGCGCCAGTTTAACCTAGATGCGCGTATAGTGCGCCTATTCAACACCTATGGTCCTCGTAATGACCCCCAAGATGGACGGGTAGTGCCAAACTTTATTATGCAAGCGTTGGAGAATCGCCCCCTTACAATTTATGGTAACGGTACGCAAACCCGCTCTTTCAGCTATATTTCCGATATTGTAGAAGGGATTTTGCGGGCGATGTTCCGTCCCGCTACCAAAGGTGAGGTTATTAATCTGGGCAACCCGGACGAGCGTACTATTCTCGATTTTGCCAATAGGGTGTTGGCGGTGTGTGACTCTGACGCGAAAATAGAGTTTTTTGATGGTCGCACCGATGACCCCAACAAACGTTGCCCGGATATAAGCAAAGCGCGGCGGTTACTTGATTGGGAACCCGTTGTTACCCTTGAGGAAGGGCTACGCCATACAATTGAGTATTTCCGCAACGTCAGCCAAAAATCGTAAGATGTTACGAAGGGCGGTGAACAAATGCCTCTGATTGTAATTGGTATATATTTAGCGGTAGCACTGGCGGTATGGGTTTTAACCAACTCCTTGTCACATAATACTGCTTTTGGTATCCGCATCTTCGTAATTGGTCTTGGCGCGGGTCTTGTAGGCTTACTACTCAAGAGTAATGAGGAAAGCCTGATTTCAGCCAGCGGTGCAATACTCTCATCAGTGGGAATACTTTTCATCCTATCATCCTTTGTTTTTTTTGTAAGGGCGTTTTTTGCCGGTGAGTTTGATAAAAAGTGACGGTTATTTTTAATACAATCTATCGGGTGCGCCGTTTCGCTTTGGCTAAATTCACCATTGCACAATTAGCAACAGCCCTGCTTGTGCCGCTGTTCCTTTGGCTTTTCGTTACCCAACCATTCTATATAGCTCCGGCTTTAATGGTTGGAGTCTGCGCTTTTTTGGCAATTGCGCGTTATCCACAGTACGGCTTGTACCTGATGCTTTTGTCGGTGCCGGTGCAGGATGTTGTTACCCTTCCGCTAGGCGGTGGGCAAACCCTGACGGTAACACAGGCTGTAGTTTTGCTAACGCTTGCCGCTTATTTCGTCAATCGTTGTACTTTCCGAAAGCCTTTTGTAAATACGCCTACTCCCCCGCTTCTAAAATGGTTCCTTATATATGTCGGCGCAATGATTATTTCATTGCTAACAGCATATAATATCGCTGAAGGTTTAAACGCGATTAGCCGTTGGCTGATTACCCTTTTTGCCTATTTGTTGGCAACTAGCGTTATTGAAACGCGCCGACAGTTCTGGCAATTGGTGGTGGCGTTGGCAATTGGCGGCATTTTTGAGGCTGGTTTGGGTATTGTTCAAACCGGCTTGAATCTAGGTCCGGAGAGTTTCGCCATTAGTCAAGACCTCTCCCGCGCGTTTGGGACATTTACTTTTCCAAACCCTTTTGCCGGGTATCTTGAGATGAGTTTGCCCATAGTGGTTGCGCTTATCTTTTTGGCTTGGAATCTCAGAAACCAATGGATGGGGGCGTGGCTGAACAAAGAAGGACAGCCTCGCCAGACAGAACGAAAAGCCGTTATCCGCTCCTATCTTTTGCTGCTGGTAACTTTGCCTTCCGCAACCATTGTAATTGTAGCGGTGGTGGCAAGTTATTCACGCGGGGCATGGCTTGGCTTGCTGGTGGGAGTGCTGGCAATGATTGCAGTACGCGGGAAAAAATCTATTTGGGTATGGCTGGCGGTAGTAGCTTTACTGATATTCGGGGGATTAGCTTTACAAACCGGAGCTTTATCACCAAGTATTGCCACTCGTATTACCAGCATTGCAGATTTGTTGACCCCTTTTGACGTGCGCGATGTAGTGCCGAATCCCGATAATTACGCGGTAGTTGAGCGCATGGCGATGTGGCAGGCTGGCGGTAATATGTTCCTTTCCAATCCATTTTTTGGAGTTGGCATCGGAAATTTCGATGTTACCTACAACATGTTCAATGCTCCACAATGGATTTATTCACGGGGTCATGCCCATAATTATTATATACATGCGGCGGCTGAAACCGGATTGGTTGGTTTGACAGCCTATCTGCTACTGGTAATCTCGATATTTGTAAGTGGCTGGAAAGCAGCATGGACTATCCGGGACATATCGCTGCGTTATGTAGCTTGGGGCGCATTGGGAATTGTATCCGCTGTAATGTTCCATAATTTGGTTGAGAACTTGCATGTTTTAAATCTGGGAATCCAATGGAGTGTAATACTGGCTCTATTTTATTTGGTAGGTAAATTAGACAAAGAGCGAGTATGATATACTAGCATAGTGAAGAACTGCACATCTTCTTTTAGGGGGAAGAGATTGTTTTGAAAGTTTTATTAACCGGCGCGGCAGGTTTTATCGGTAGCCACGTTGCAGAAACATTGCTGGCTAGAGGCGATGAAGTTGTCGGCGTAGATAATTTTAACGATTATTATAATCCGGCACGCAAAGAACGAAACCTGCGAGTTGCTTGCACAAATAAGAATTTCACACTTAACCGAACTGACCTTCGCAATTACGAAGCTCTTGAAACTATAATCAAGCATGAACGACCCGATAAGATTTGCCATTTAGCCGGTATGGCAGGGGTACGTTACTCTCTTAAGTACCCGCTACTTTACGAAGAAGTAAACGTAAAAGGCACTCAAAACTTGCTGGAACTTGCCCGGCTTTTTGGTATCCCCCATTTTGTAATGGCAAGTAGTAGCTCGGTCTATGGCGGCAGAACCAACGTACCCTTTAATGAGGAAGACCGGGTAGATTTTCCGCCGCATCCCTACGCTGCCACCAAACGCGCCGCCGAATTGCTTGGTTATACCTATAGCCACGTTTTCGACCTGAAAGTTACGGCGCTTCGATTCTTCACGGTGTATGGTCCCCGCAATCGCCCTGATATGGCTGTTTACCTGTTCACAAATGCCATAGACCGGGGCGTACCCATCAATCTTTTTGGAGATGGTTCAGCCCGGCGTGATTGGACTTTTGTGTTAGATACGGTCAGGGGGGTAATTGCTGCGCTTGATCGCCCGTTTAATTACGAGATAATCAACCTTGGCAATAGCAATACTCATACCGAAATGGATTTTATTCGCGCGGCGGAACACGCTCTGGGGAAATCTGCGCTAATTAACTATCTGGAACGCCCTGCCAGCGAACCGCTTATAACCTTTGCCGATATTGCAAAAGCTCGCCGCTTGCTCGATTTCGAGCCTATTACTTCTTTTGAGGAGGGCTATAGCAAATTTTTTGAATGGTATAAGAATGAAGGTAAGGAAGACTAACTCTTGCCGATTATTATTTAAGGACAGTGATTTTGAGAGAAAATGCTTTGGAAGAGAAACTACCCGTAGAAATATTAGAAGATGAGTTTGAGGATGAGCAGGAAGTCGAAGCGCCTTATATCTCGCTCAAAGAGCGTCTTTTGGATATTAAAACCCTTTTGGGCTTTGGTATTTCGGCGGCTATCATTGTTTTCTTTGTACTTACCGTCAAAATTGACTTTGCTACGACTTTCGACAATATCCTGAAAGCCAATTTACTCTATCTACTGGCAGCTTTTGCGCTCTATTATTCCACCTTTTTCATAAGAGGTTTGCGCTGGCGTATGTTGCTCCGAAACGCCCACTTTGACCAAGAACATGGGATTACATTACCGCCCTTACCCGGTTTGATTGAGATAATTTTCCTGAGTTGGTTTGTAAATTGCATTGTACCTGCAAAGTTGGGGGATGCTTATCGGGGTTATCTTCTCAAGAAGAACGCCAATGCCAGCTTTAGCCGCACGCTTGGTACTATTTTTGGAGAGCGTATTGCCGACTTGCTGGTTTTATTCAGTTTGCTTTGCTTTGGAGGCGCGGTAGCCTTCAGTCGGGTAGAAAGCAAATTCACTGATTTGTCCTTTATTTTTGCGCTTGGCGGGGTGTTGGTGCTGGGAATGGCAGTCGGTTTGCTGGCATTGCGTTTTTACAGTCACAAGATAGAGAAATTTATTCCAGCCCGCCTACACGGAATCTTTCACAAATTCCAACATGGGACAGTCAGCACCTTTCGTCGCAAAACCCTGTTCAAGTTATACTTTCTGACTGGTATAGTCTGGATGCTGGAAGGCATGCGGCTATTCTTCGTAATGCAAGCGTTGGGTATAACAGGGCTAGGTCTTTCGGTAACAATTTTTGTTGCCTTAACAAGTTCGCTCTTGACGACCCTTCCCTTTACCCCTGCCGGTCTGGGAGCAGTTGAAGGCGCGGTGGTGGGAGTTCTAACCGCTTTCAGTGTCGAGAAGAACATGGCGGCTTCCGTAGCTATTCTGGATAGAGTAATAAATTACTGGAGTATCATTCTTATTGGTGGAATAGTTTATATTTTCAGTAGGAAAAAGTGAAACGGGTTGGCATAGATTTTACAGCAGCAATTCGTCAAGCTGCGGGTGTAGGACGACATACCCGTAGCCTAGTTACTACTATGCTGGAAAAAGAACCTAATGGTTTCGAGTTCGTCCTGTTTTATGCTGGCGGCAACCTCACCAATCAGCAAGAAAATTATATTCGTAGCCTTGAAATTAAATATCGCCCGGTTGTCTCATTTGCGCGTCTGCCTTTCTCTGAACCATTTCTGACTCGTATGTGGCAAAGGGCGCGTGTACCCTTTCCCTTAGAGTGGGTGGGGCGGTTTGAAAATCCTTTCCCCTTTCCAAACCAACTTGGAAAACTTGATATAGTGCATTTCCCCGATTTTGTAATGTCTCCTCACCGCTCCGGCAAAGATATTGTGACGGTTCATGACCTGAGCTTTATTGTTGTGTCTGAGTGTGCGGATGATAAGCTGCGCCGCTACTTATCGGAGGCAGTGCCGCGTGCTGCCAAACAAGCCGAGCGAATTATTGTGGTGTCGGAGAGCATCAAAAGTGAGTTGGTAGAACGGTTGAAGTTACCGCCTGAAAAAATAAAGGTTATCTATAATGGCGTAAGCCCTAAATTTCACCCGCTCACCGATACCCAAACTTTGGAAGAAGTGCGCTCAAAATTGGGTTTGCCGCCCCAATTTGCTCTTTTCGTTGGTACGATTGAACCCCGCAAGAATCTGGCGCGTTTGGTGGAGGCTTGGCGCAATATTATAAATACACCGCAGGGTAAGGGGCGAAAACTGGTTCTAGTAGGGCGGCGCGGTTGGAAATACGAACCAATCTTTCGGCGTATCACCGAACTAAAAATGCAGGATGAGATTGTTTGGCTCGATTTTGTATCCGACAAAGATTTACCCGCTTTGTACAATCTGGCGGAGTTATTCGTCTTTCCTAGCCTATACGAAGGCTTTGGTATTCCGCCGCTCGAAGCCCTTGCCTGTGGTACTCCGGCGCTGGTATCTGACAATTCCGCGCTGAGCGAAGTGTTTGAAGGCGCTGCGGTCATGTGTAACCCATTGCAGGTTGATTCAATCGCTCAAGGAATTAGCCAGATTCTTACCAGCCTTGATGGAGACCACAAGTTGGTAGAGGAATTACGGTTCAAAGGCTTAGAACGTGCCGCCCAATATACTTGGGAAAATGCGGCTGCCGACACTTTAGAGTTATACCAATCCTTGAGATAAGAAGTTGAATAAAATCGCATGACTGGCTTTTTCGCGGAAGGTGATTTAACCTCTAATCGTCTTGAAATAGCGCGTCGCCGCAAACAGTCAGAAGGTGGCTACCTCGACTTGACCGGCAGTAATCCGACCTCGCAAGGGTTACTGTTTCCCCCTGAAATCTTGCAGGACGCTTCAGCCGGATATTGGAAAACGCGGCTCTACAAGCCTGACCCCTTTGGCTGGATGCCCGCCCGTGAAGCTATTGCACATTATTATGCCTCGCGCACGCCACCTTTACCCTTATCCGTAGATAATATTTTTATTACTGCCAGCACCAGCGAAGCATACTCGCACCTTTTCGCGCTGTTATGCCAACCCGGCGATAATGTGCTTATGCCAGAAGTTACATATCCACTATTTGAATATCTAGCGGCAATACATCATGTAGAATTACGCTCTTATCGGATGGACGAGGCGGCGCGTTGGTCGCTTATACCGGACAGTTTGAGGGAACAGGTTGATGCCCACACTCGCGCTGTGTTGCTAATTTCTCCACACAACCCAACCGGAATGATTATTCAATCGGCAGAGGCGGTCTTAGAAGAACTTGGGTTGCCGATTATTTGCGATGAGGTGTTTGCCGAATTTACTTATCGGGCAACGCATACTCCCCCGCTCGGTGCGCTTCACCCCACTTTGCCCATATTCCACTTGAACGGTATTTCCAAGCTTTTTGCCTTGCCCGATATGAAATTGGGCTGGATTGCTCTTTCTGGGTCTGCCTTCGAGTATCGAGACAGGTTAGAGCTTCTGAATGATACCTATTTAAGCGCAAGCTCACTGGTTCAATATATGCTTCCAACGCTATTTGAACAGGGCATGCCCTTTGTTACAGCGATGGCTCGGCGGGTACGCGACAGCTTAGATAGGGCAATAGAAATTATGGGGCATAGCCGTTATTTGAAAATTAATCCACCAGATGGCGGTTATTATCTTTTTCCGAGAGTGGAAACTTGGAGTGACGAGGAAGCTTTAGCTCTTTACCTACTCGAACAAGGGGTGTTGGTACATCCGGGCTATTATTACGGTTATGAAGGAGCGGGGGCGCATATTATGGTAGCATGCCTTACCGCACCTGAAACGCTTTTCAAAGGACTGGAAATATTGGTACGCGCTTTAGGTTGAGCGCCTGAAAACCGTGCGAAAAGGAGTTCTCGGTGAGGAAAAATGCAAGAATTATCAGTCTAATTTTAGTAGGACTGCTGTTTACTACTATTTTGCCTTTTGACGTTCAAGGTCAGACCCCTAACACCGCATC
>Ga0194047_10001277_pt1 | contig 15661 bp, 17 predicted proteins | sample JunL225m_MetaG_2_FD_160070 | JGI IMG/M metagenome (GOLD analysis project Ga0194047, IMG submission 160070) | Anoxic zone freshwater microbial communities from boreal shield lake in IISD Experimental Lakes Area, Ontario, Canada - Jun2016-L221-5m | ecosystem: Environmental > Aquatic > Freshwater... | reverse complement strand
CATTGTTGGAAAAAATGGAGCAGGAAAATCTTCACTACTGCGCTGTTTGGCAGGGACACAGAAAGCACAAACCGGCGTAGTGAAGTTCGGTGCAAACGTAACAGTTGGTTATTTTGCTCAGGAGAGTGAGCAAATTGACTTCAGCAAGTCTGTGCTCGACAACTTAGAAAACGCGACGGTTGTTACTGAAGTTGAACGACGTGCACTCCTTGGTGCATTCGGACTTAAGGGTTCTGCTGCGCACCAAATGCCAGGAACTCTTTCTGGTGGAGAGCGCGCCAAGTTAGCGTTGGCTCTCCTTGCATCCTCTGACGCAAACTTGCTACTTCTCGACGAACCTACAAACAACCTCGACCCCGCAAGCGTGGAAGCTCTAGGGGTAATGATGGGTCAGTGGAAAGGCACCATTGTTGCGGTGAGCCACGAACGCCCTTTTGTTGAAGCACTAAAGCCAACACATGCAGTCTTGTTGCCCGAGGAATATTTTGATCTTTGGCGTGAGGACTACATGGAGCTTATCGAGCAACGTTAAATAGTTCATAAACTTTGCGTCAACTCTTCAGTTTTAGCCAAAAACGCAATTTAACATTAGAACTTGTTCAAATAGCTCGAAAGGCAAAACATGCGTCGTCTTATCACCCCACTTATTTCCGGATTTATTCTCGCCAGCACTTTGGTTGTTGGCTCAGCCGCTGTCACTAGTGCAGGAGCAGCAACAGCACCATCGTGCGCTGGAATCACTAAGGCACTCGTAGTTTCTAATGGTTACACCGCAGCAACTGGTCCAGTACTCACTCCTTACAATTACAAAAAAGAATCTGCAAACGCAGCTAACGCACTCGGAACAACAATCGACTTTGGTGCCAAAGCGCTTGTGGTTTCATGCGTAAGTCCTGCTGACATTGCGAAGCTTTCAGCCCTTGCAACACCAGGCAAGCCAACAATGACTGCAACGCAGTACATGGCATGGATGGCAAAGGACTCTGCTGGTGCAATGAAGGCAACACCAGTTGCTGGTGTAACTGACTACCTTGACTTTGGAAGTGGCAAAGAAGACGGCGTTGGATCAACGGTTAAGGCCGGAAGCGTACGTCTTGATGCATGGGTTGCGGGCAAGTTTATTTTCCTTGCATTCTCAGCACCAGTGACACCAACAGTTCCTACGCCTCTCGTTAACTTCATCCACTCAACCGTCAAGCTTTACTAAGTCGCTGAGCACAGAGGATCACAGAGCACAACATGTCTGGTGAGAACCACGCGCCAAAGCTCCTCCACGCCCGCGAAGTAGCGGGCGTGGAGGGCAATGCGCGTCTCACCGCCGCAATTGCAGCGATCATATTTATCTTGCTGGCGGTTGAAGGTGTAACCATCCTTCAGGTCGGACCATTACTGATTCCTCACGTATTCATTGGTGTTTTAATGATTCCGGTTGTCGTATTAAAAATAGGAACAACAACATGGAGATTTGCGAAGTATTACTTAGGTGACGAAGAATATCGTCGCAAGGGCGCACCACCAATCATTCTTCGAATGCTTGGACCAGCGCTGATCGCACTAACAATAATTGTCTTAGGTTCAGGCATAGGACTTGTGCTTCTTCCGCAAAACTTTCGTGATCAAATGTTTTTCTTTCACAAGGTCAGCTTCATTCTCTGGTTTATTGCAATGACAATTCATGTGTTGGGTCATGTTGTTGAAACAGCGACTTTGGCACCACGTGACTGGGTTGCTCACACTCGTCGCGATGTCGCTAGGGCAAGTACACGTCAGTGGGTGTTGGTGTGGGGTGTTGCAGTTGGTATTCCACTAGCAATGCTGATTACGTCACACACGCACTACGTAGTTATTAATAACTAACTATTCGGAATCTTCAATCGTAAGCAAATACAGCGTTGCTACACGAGATGTTTCATTGAAATAGCCAACTATTTTACCACTCTCGGTTTCTGAGCTATTAATGAATGACTGCGCCAAGTCATAACAAATACGTGCTGCATAGTGACTCTTTTTTACACTGATTGAAGGAAATCGCAAACGGATTGCTCGACCCAACCCCTCAGCTATTTCCGCATCGGCTTGTCTTGTAAATTCTGCAAACTCAGGAAGTGCTCGAAGAATTTTGTACAGAGAATTTGCGCGTGGGTCAGCCATTCGAACATTGAGTGCAATTCGTAGAGTGTCTTGCACCCATGATTCGATATTTTGTTCACCAACTAGGTCTCGGAATTTCTCACCAAATGCAAGTGCTCGCGTGTCGCGCTCTTTTTGTGCAAGGTGAAGAATAATTGCATTCTTATCTTCGAAGTATCTATAAACAGATCGAATGTTTACGCCGGCACGTTCGGCAACTGAATTTGTTGTGAGAGCTTGGTAGCCATCAAAAGCAACTATGTCGTAGGCCGCTTCAAGAATTCGATTAGTAGTTTCAATGGCGCGCTGTTGCTGAGGCTTTGTTACTTCGTACTCATTATTTGTACTCGTGGCCATGACTTTGATTGTAACGAAGAAGGTGCTGACCTCTTATTTGTAGTACTAATAAGGCAAATGGTGGGCGAGGCGGGACTTGAACCCGCACTCCCTTTCGAGAACTAGCACCTGAAGCTAGCGCGTCTGCCATTTCGCCACTCGCCCGAGAATACGAACATTACTTCAATAAGGAAACCGTATTAATTGCAGCACTTTAAGCACCGCTACGCCCGGTACAGTTGAAGGTATATGGCTTTAAAAAATGTTGAAAACCGTTTAGAGCGACTCTTCGAGCGAACATTGTCACGCCCCTTTAAGAATGCACTTCAGCCAATCGAAATCGGATCAAGAATCATCAGAGAGATTGACTTGTCTCGCAGACTTTCAAGCAGTGGACCAATTTCTCCGAATCATGTCCAGGTGTGGCTAAGTGCAGTAGACGCCGAACGATTTAATGGTTTTCAGAAGGCACTCATTGCTGAACTTGAAGAAACTGTTCGCCAGCACGCACTCAATGAGGGATATAACTTTGTTGGGCCTGTTTCGGTCGAAGTTTTTATCGACGATGAATTAAAAACCGGCGACCTAGCCGTCGAAACCAAGTTTGTGGGCGGAGAAAGCGAACCGCGTCTTATCTGCGCTGATGGAAGATCATTTGCCCTGGGAGACCGTCCATTGATTATTGGCCGCAGCCCTGACGTTGAGATTGTCATTAATGACACCAACACCTCACGCCGTCACGCAGAGGTTTGGAAAACGAGTGAAGGTGTTGCGATACGCGACCTTCAATCAACAAACGGTACATACGTCAATGGTCACAAAATAACCGCAGTCTCACTTTCACCCCGTGATGACATAACAGTTGGTCTGATTCATTTTCGGATTGAGTTAGCTTGACTCTGTTAGCCGCATCGAACTACGCAGCAGTGGTTCGGCCACTGCAAATCCTTGTAATGGTTGTTGCCATGTTGTTTTTCGCACGAGTTATTCGTGTCGCCACCGTTCAGGTTCGACCTCCCGATGAAGCAGTTGGGGGGCGTCGACGCTCACAAAACCTGCACATTGAATTTATTGAGCCACTCGATCGTGCTGGTCAAAGACTCGACATTGATGCTGCGGTAGTAATTGGTCGCAGTCCTGAATGTGACGTACAAATGAATGACAACTTCTTGTCTTCACGACACGCTCGTATTGCCAATGATTCAGGCGAATTATCAATTGAAGACCTGGAATCTACAAATGGAACATACGTAAATCAGCAACTAGTGAAGGGTCGCGTTCACCTAGAGCGCGGAGACATCGTGCAGGTTGGCGGCGTCTTGTTCGAGGTGGTTCGTTGACCCGTTGGCGTTTTGCCGCAGCTACTGATACTGGTGTCGTTCGAGCGACAAACCAGGATGCTCTTCATGTCGACAATCAAATTGCAATAATCGCTGACGGCATGGGTGGCCATGCTGCTGGTGAAGTTGCATCAGAAATTGCAGTGAACATTGTGAGAGAAGATTTTGCTCGTAGCGGTGCTGTTGAAGGGCTTCACGAAGCAATTGAAAAAGCAAATCTTGCAATCATTAAGGATGCGAACAGCAACCCAGAGCGCTTCGGGATGGGAACAACCGTCATTGCCGTGGGTATTACATACGACATCGAAGGAATTGGATCGCCCACACTTTTTAACGTTGGCGACTCACGTGCATATCAACTTCGAGATGGCGCACTTCGTCAATTAAGTGAAGACCACAGCGTCGCTGAAGAGTGGGTACGCATGGGCAGACTCACCCCCGAAGAAGCACTAACGCACCCACGTCGTCATCAGCTCACTCGTGCGCTAGGCGTAGAAGAAAAACTAGACATCGACGTCTTGTCCCTCGATGTTCACGTCGGCGATCGAATCTTGCTTTGTAGTGATGGACTCTCAAACGAGCTCACAAGCGAAGAAATTGCACGCATTGCCTCTTCGCCAGTCTCGCTTGATGATGCGGTGGCTGAACTCGTTGATGGTGCCAAGCGTGCGGGTGGAAACGACAACATATCCGTTGTTTTGTTGGAGTTTGATGAAGTTTCACTCGCGAGCAATCCCATCAAAAAGACAGTCAGTTCAGCAGCACCTCCAGTAGCGAAGGGTGCGCAGTCACAGTCACAGCCATCAATCATTCGAAGGCAACGACAATTTTCGTGGCGTACGTACGCCGGAGCGGGTGTATTTGCGTTCCTTGTCTTAGGTTTTGTTTTGATTATGCACTGGTACGCATACTCCACGTTCTATTTAGCAAATAACAACGGAGTCGTAAGTGTTTACCAAGGTCAACAAAATGGCGTTTTGTGGTTTCAACCCCAAAAGGTGCTCGACACGAACTATCAAGTATCACAACTTCGCCCTGCTGACCAACAAGCTCTGAGTGCCACAATTGCTGAACCAACACTTAATGCAGCGCTTAACTACGCTGCGTACTTACACACGGCTTGGACACTTTCAAATAGTGGAGCAGCAACTACTACGTCAACAGTTACAACCACAACAACAAAAGCGAAGAAGGGCTAAGAGATGTCACGTCGACTTCGCTTCTTGGCATCTTTTATTTTGTTTCTTTTTGTTGTGGTTGCCGCACAGTCTGCGTACATCCAATTCTTTCAATCGGAGAAATTAGCGAGCTCGCCGCTCAACCCAAGAATCTCACAGGCATCAACGTTGTATGCGCGTGGAGAAATTGTTGCCGCTGATGGCACAATTCTCGCCCAGTCGGTGCCCGTTAAAGGTCCATATCCCTGGCAGCGCATCTATCCGCTTGGTTCATTAACTTCAGGCGTAGTTGGCTTCTCATCACCTTCGTACGGCGTGTGGGGCCTAGAAGCGCAGTACGACAGTTATCTTTCAGCTCACGCACAACCACCACAAAGCTTGGCCCAGCTCCTTGCACCGTCTAGCTCGGCGGACACATTGAATCTCACAATTGAACCTGCTCTTCAAACGATTGCACGAAACGCACTGGCGGGCAAAGACGGAGCTGCTGTTGTTCTTGATCCAAGAAATGGTGCAGTACTGGCAATGTATTCAAATCCGAACTACAACCCAACACCACTTGTTTCATCTGATTTCGTAGTCGCTGCAAAAGCTTGGAAGAGCTACACCACTAAGAATGCAAATGGATTCCCACCACTTGGTCTTATGGCGACACAACAAACATTTCCTCCGGGCTCGACATTCAAGGTTGTAACAACGGCAGCAGCAGTAATTGGTCGACCGGATTTAGTCTCTAAGTCATATCCAGTAGCGAAGTTTGCGCGTCTACCAAGTTCGAACAAACTTCTCTACAACAGTGGTGGCACAAAGTGTGGTGGAACTATTGCAGAGATGCTTCCAGCATCATGTGACCCCGGGTACGCACTGCTTGGTATGGATCTTGGTGGATCACTTCTAGCAGCAACTGCTAATGCATTTGGATTTAACGACACTCCACCGCTCGACCTACCTGGCACGGTTCGAAGCTTCTTTCCAGACGCCTCAGTGTTTGCGAGCGACATTCCACAACTCGCGTATTCATCAATTGGTCAGCAGAATGTTCGCGCCACAGCACTACAAGACGCACTGGTGGCTGCAGCGATTGCAAACGGTGGTGTTGCAATGGCCCCCCACCTAATGTCTTTTATTTCCTCGTCAGATGGCAGCATTGTTAAGCGTTATAAGAACACGGTATGGAAGAATCCACTGACACAACTTCAAGCCTCACAAATTGTTCCATGGATGCAAAATGTTGTCCGCTTCGGAACTGCAGCGGGAATCTTCTTGGCGCAAGATGACGTCGCCGCAAAGACTGGAACTGCCCAAACAGGCAACAGCGCGAACAACACTGATACCTGGATGATTGCTTTCGCTCCGGCACTTCATCCCACCATTGCGGTTGCGGTTGTAGTCCCATTTCAGCCAGTTTCAGCTTTTGGTTCAACGGTTGCTGGGCCAATTACGAAGTGTTTAGTTGAGGGTGCGCTTGCGCTTCAAAAAGGCCTGCCAACGCACGGAACCTCAACAACCTGCCCACATTAAACGAGCATAAGAAGACGAATCGAAGGCGTAGGCTAGTAAAAGTATGGAACCCGTAAACGACCAGCGAATCTATTCGAAGCGCTACCAAGTAACTCACCTCATTGCTCGTGGCGGCATGGCACTTGTCTACCGTGCACAAGACCTACTTCTAAATCGTGCTGTTGCATTAAAAATTCTCTACCCAGAGCTTGGCTCGGACCCTCTTTTTGTTGAGCGCTTTCGTCGTGAAGCACAAGCAGCAGCAAACTTGTCTCACCCGAACATCGTGCCGGTTTTTGACTGGGGAGAAGACAATGGAACGTACTTCATTGTTATGGAGCTCATCGATGGCACATCTCTGGCGGATCTTCTGCGCTCTTCTAAAACACTGACACCAGCACGGTCGGCAACATTTGTTGCGCAAATTGCTGCTGCGCTCGGATACGCACACCGAAGTGGTGTTGTCCACCGTGACGTAAAGCCGGGGAACATCCTTATTACTGCTGACGGACAAATCAAAGTCACTGACTTTGGTATTGCCCAAGCCGTAGCAAGTGAAGATCATCTTGCTGAAGCAGGATCAGTAATGGGAACGGCAACGTATTTTTCTCCCGAGCAAGCTTCTGGTTCTGCGGTTGATGGTCGAAGCGATGTCTACTCACTAGGAGTGGTTCTTTTTGAAATGCTCGTTGGTCGTGCACCATTTATTGGTGACTCACCGGTTGCTGTTTCAACGCAACACGTAAACGGCACAGTTCCACCTCCAACAAGCTTTAATAGCGACATCCCTCGCGACCTTGAAGCAATTGTTATGCAGGCACTCTCTAAGTCACCAGGACAGCGTTACCAAACTGCTGATGAGTTCCGAGCTGATTTGATTCGCTTTAGTGAAGGTCAGCCAGTTCGCGCTGCGGCAAATGGTGGTGCATTCTTTGGCGCTGATGCGACACGTGCGGTATCTGCAGTTTCTGCTGGCGAGCGAACACAGGCTGTTCCAGTGATGTCAGGTCCTCGTACCGACGTTCGTCGTCGTCGCAATCCAAATAAGAACGCAATTATTTCTGTAGTTGCGATTGTTGTTCTGGCGCTTGGTGCACTCGTGTACTTCATGGTGGGCGGTGGCTCGGTATCGACAATGCCAAACGTTGTTGGTCAATCAGTTTCTTCAGCGAGCTCAACGCTTCGAGGTGATGGACTCATCATTGGACAGGTAATTCAAGTTGCTTCCGATAAGGACAGTGGCACTGTTCTCTCAACTAATCCGTCGTCGGGTAGTCACGTTTCAAAGGGTCAATCTGTAATCCTTAAGGTAAGCCTTGGAAAGTCCACACAACCAGTCACCATCCCTGACACGACTGGCATGAACCTCAGTGTGGCTGAAAACGCTCTTCTCGGCCTCGGCCTATCTCCAAAGGTTCAGTTCACCGCAACTGCCCCAGGAGCCGGCAATGCACTACCTGACACAGTTCTTTCTCAGAACCCGCTTGGTGGATCAAACGCGAAGACGGGAGATACCGTCACCTTGATTGTTCTTGCTCCTGGATCTTCATTCCCAATGCCTGCAGTGAATGGTGCCACCACAGTCGCAGCAGCAGCAGTCATTGGCCAAGCCGGACTCACCGTCAGCACAACAACATCAACTGTTTGTTCTAACACTGTGGCGCAAGGGCTTGTTGTCAACACGGTCCCTGCTGCGCAGCAGCCAGTGCAGTCAGGTGCATCAGTCCAGCTAATTACTTCATCGGGCTTCTGCAACGTAGTTGTTCCAAACGTTGTTGGCCAGACGTTCACCGCTGCACAGAATTCATTACAAGGCCAAGGGTTGTCGGGCACGCAAGTTTCAGCACCTGCGTCGAGTTGCCCTCCTTCACAGGCAGGACTTGTTGTTTCACAAGGATCTGCAGGCGGATCATCAATTCTCTATAACTCAACCGTGACGCTTTCGGTCTGTCCTGGACCTACTCGCTAGCTGGTCACACCAATCATCTAACATCGTTATCTATGGCTAAGAATCGTCGCACAAGTAAAGAAATGGGCCGTTACGTTGCGCCCGAACAACGAGGTCGCTACACCGCGAAAACCAAGCAAGACACAACAAAGAGCCCTAAGTGGTTTGGTGCGTTGATTCTTGAGCTACTTGGCTTTGGTCTTCTAGTAATAATTCTTAACTACCTAAACGTGCTGCCTGGTGCGGTTTCACCTTGGTACTTGGTACTGGGTCTCGCTGCAATGTTCGGTGCGTTCTTTCTCGCCACACGTTATAAATAACAAAACCCCCGCGCCCTAAGGCACGGGGGCAGTTATTTAGCTCTTAACCAAGACGCTCAATGATGGTTGCGTTAGCAAGTCCGCCACCTTCACACATTGTGATGAGTCCGAAACGACCACCTGTGCGCTCAAGTTCGTTAAGCAGTGTTGCGCAAAGCTTTGCACCAGAAGCACCGAGTGGGTGACCTAGGGCAATTGCTCCACCGTTTACGTTCACCTTTGAAAGGTCAGCGTTGTGCTCTTTTTGCCAAGCAAGAACAACAGATGCAAATGCTTCATTGATCTCTACGAGGTCAATGTCATCAAGTGTCATTCCAGCCTTAGCAAGAATTTTTGCGGTTGCAGGAATTGGACCAGTCAACATAGTGACAGGGTCAACGCCAGCAAGTGCAAATGAGTGGAACTTTGCACGTGGTGTCAGTCCAAGCTCCTTAGCCTTTGCTTCGCTCATGATGAGAACAGCTGAAGCACCATCAGTAATTTGTGATGAGTTTCCGGCAGTTACTTTTCCATCTTCTTTAAACGCAGGCTTTAGCTTTGCGAGTGAGTCAACTGATGAGTCTGGACGAATACCTTCGTCAGTTGTCATTAGCTCACTAGTGAGCTTGCCTTCGTCGTCGCGAAGGTAGATAGGAATGATTTCATTGTCGAAACGACCTTCAGCAGTTGCCTGTGCCGCACGGCGGTGACTTTCTGCAGAGAATGCGTCAAGGTCGGTACGTGAAATGCCCCACTGGTCTGCAATCATTTCTGCACCAATGCCCTGGCCCTGAAGACCACCAACTGGTTCGTAGCGGTCTCGAACAGTGGTTCCAAATGGGAAGCCAGAGTCTTTACCAATTGATGCACCCATGGCAACGCGGCTCATTGCTTCAACACCAGCAGCGACAACAATGTCGTAAGCACCAGACATAACGCCCTGTGCAGCGAAGTGAAGTGCTTGCTGTGAAGATCCGCACTGGCGGTCAATTGTTGTTGCAGGAACTGATTCGGGCCATCCTGCTGCGAGTACTAGGTTGCGACCAACGTTGAATGCTTGTTCACCAACTTGGCTCACGCATCCAACAATTACGTCATCAATCAGCGCAGGATCGAGATTGTTACGGCTGGCGATTGCCTTTAGTGCCTCGGCACCGAGGTCAACTGCGTGCCAGTTCTTAAGTTTTCCATTACGTCTTCCGCCTGGTGTGCGGATGGCATCAACGATTACTGCTGTTTGCATTTTTTCCCCTTAAAGGTGGCTCGAAACTACATTTGGCATCCTAGACCCAAGTGCGAACTAACGTCGCAAGCATGACTGTTGCAAGAAAAGACATGGATAGATGGCTCGGAAACGGGGGCATGGAGATCATTGGGGCCATTGGCGGCTCCTTTGAAAGCTACGGCGTTGACGGGGAAGACCTCGGATGGGCGACTGGTGTTTTCACGCCCACACAGCTCGCTTGCAACCCACACGGTGCAGTACAGGCCGGCGTTCACTCAGTGCTACTCGACGCCGCAATGAACTTTGCCATAAACGCAGCTCTTAGTGGCAAGGACCGCACTCAAGCAACGATTGAAATGTCTACAGAGCTGATGCGTCCTGCAATGTTGTCTGAGAACTACACAATGCGCGGCGAGATTGTTCGCTTAACTCGACAAATCGCGTACGCCGAAGCAACTATTTCAAATGCTGAAGGAAAACTTGTAAGCAGATCTACCGGAACGTTTTTAATTCACCGAGAAGCAAAAGACTAAATATGCACCGCTGGGATCTGTCCAAGTCGCCCAGCCTGGTAGTCATCAAACGCTTGTTGTAATTCTGCGCGAGTATTCATAACAAAGGGACCGTACTTAGCTACTGGTTCACGAATTGGTTGTCCACCAAGAACCAGAACTTCAAGTGCATTGGTTCTTGAATCCTGGGTTTCATTAGCTGACATGACTAGGTAGTCACCATCAATGTGCACCGCCATTTGTCCCATAGCAATTTCATGACGATCTGTTCCAACAGTGCCTTCACCAGCGAGCACGTAGGTGAGTGCGTTGTACTCCTTGTTCCAAGGAAGCGTGATTGTTCCACCCGGCATCAGCGTTACATGAAGAATTGTGATCGGTGTGTAGGTAGACCCAGGACCAGTGTGTTCGCCTAGTGAACCAGCAATTACACGAACAATTGCGTCACCGTTCTCATTGGTGAGAAGTGAAACATCGTTAGCGCCAATGTCTTGGTAGCGAGGATTGGCCATCTTTAACTTCGCTGGAAGATTTACCCAGAGCTGCACACCATGAAAGAGTCCACCAGAGTCAATGAGCTCATCTGGTGGTCGCTCAATGTGCAAGATTCCTGCACCTGCGGTCATCCACTGCGTTGCACCGTTCGCGATAATTCCACCACCACCAATTGAGTCTTGGTGAAGAAATGTTCCCTCCATCATGTAAGTAACAGTCTCAAAACCACGGTGTGGGTGCCACGGAGTTCCCTTAGGTTCTCCCGGACCGTAATCAATTTCACCCATTTGATCCATGTGAACAAAGGGATCTAGATCAGCGTCAGAAATACCAGCAAACGCGCGACGAACAGGAAAGCCTTCACCCTCTAGACCACGTGGGGCAGTGGTGATTGATTTCACGCGACGTGGTTGGTCGCCAACACTTGGTGAAGTGACCTTTGGAAGCTCGAGTGGGTTGTCTACTGAAATTGCTGGCATAAAGACAGGCTAATGGCCAGTCAACTACTGAGGAGCAACGATGTTTTCTAAGAACTTTGTTGGATCAACGGAAACAAAGATTCCCTTCGCTTCAGCACAGATGGTGTCACCATCACGTACTTCACACGTAATAAAAAGTTTTCTACGATCAACGTGGTCTAGCCAGGCCTTGGCAACTATTGGCCTGAAAATTGGCGTTGGAGCACGGTAGGCAACATCAAGTTGCACTGTGAACGCCACTACTCCCTGGATGCTCATGACGAGCCCCATGGTTTCATCAATAAGTGCTGCAACCATTCCACCGTGAGCTCTACCCGGGGCACCTTCGAAGGCTTTTTCCAGCGTTGCTTCAATAAAGGCAACTTCGCCTTCTCGCCAGAGCTTTGCATTGATGCCCATTGGGTTCGAGTCGCCAGAAACTACGGAGTCGGCAAAGAGCTGATGTTTTTCATCACGACCATCATTGGGTACCGTCATCTTGTAGTCATCAAGAGCGCCACTGTGAACTTCTCGAACACGATTCGGAGTTTCTTTCAGTTCTTCGTGCAACACTTTTGCGTGTTTAGCAATTTTGGTGAGTTGATCTTCGCTTAGTTCACTTAGTAAAAACTCATGACCTAGTTCTCGAAGCGCTCCTGCGGCTTCGGCGCGTAGCTTTTCTATTGACACTATTTACCTACGTAGTACTTGTCGCCTACAGAGAGTGCGCGGTCTAGTCGTGCAAGGCCTTCACGTGCTTCATCAGCAGTGATTATGCACGGTGGAACAACATGGAGTCGGTGGAAATTAGCGAAAATGAGGAGTCCTTCGCTGCGACACGCAGCGATTAACTCATTCATGGCGGGTGAGCTTGCACCATAGGGGGCAAGTGGTTCCTTGGTGTCGCGGTCGCTCACGAGGTCAAGTGCAAAGAACACACCAAGACCACGAACTTCACCAATGATCTTGTGCTTCTTCGCGAGCTCTACGAGTCCGGGGCGAAGAATCTCGTCACCAATCTTCCTTGCGTTCTCAACAATGCCTTCTTCTTGCATGGTTTCAATTGCAGCGACTGCTGATGCGCAGGCGAGTGGGTGACCGGAGTAGGTGAGACCACCGGGGTAGACGCGATCATTAAATGTTGCGCTGATTGCTTCATTAATTACAACACCACCAAGTGGGAGGTAACCAGAGTTAACACCCTTGGCGAAAGCGACGAGGTCAGGCTTTATGCCTTGACCTAAGTAACTGAACCATTCACCAGTACGACCAAAGCCGCACATCACTTCGTCAGCGATGTAAACAATTCCGTACTTGTCACAGATTGCTCGTACCCCAGCTAAGAAGCCAGCTGGCGGAACCATAATTCCCGCGGTGCCCGGAATTGTTTCAAGAATGATTGCGGCGAATGCAGTTGGTCCTTCGAAAATAATTGTGTTCTCGAGGTTGGCAAGTGCACGCTCGCACTCTTCTTGTTCGGTTGTTGCGTTGAACATTGAGCGGTAAAGGAATGGTCCAAAGAAGTGAACAACTCCAGAAGATCCATTGTCGTTCGCCCAGCGACGTGGGTCACCAGTCAAGTTGATTGATGTTGAAGTTGCGCCGTGGTAACTGCGGTACTGCGCAAGTACTTTGTGTCGACCAGTGTGAAGACGTGCCATACGCACTGCGTGCTCTACTGCTTCAGTTCCGCCATTTGTAAAAAATACTTTTGCGGCACCGTCGAAGGAGTGGTCGAGAATTAGTTCTGCCGCGCGGTAGCGAGATTCGTAACCGTGCTGCGGTGCGATCGTTGCGAGTTTTGCAGCCTGATCTTGAATTGCTTTGATGACCTTGGGGTGTTGGTGACCAATGTTGGTATTAACAAGTTGTGAAGAGAAGTCCATGTAGGTCTTGCCAGCTTCATCGGTAACGTACACGCCTTCAGCGCTCTTGACCATTAATGGATTTATCGTTGCCTGAGCGGACCAGGAGTGAAATACGGAGGCTTTTTCGCGTTCGATGCTGCTGAGTGATTCACGGTCGGTCGCCATACTTATTCCTTTGGTTATCTACGTAAACGCTAACGCATTCACCCAAAGTTCGGGCTCTGCAGTGGTGGGGCTAGTAAGAATCGAACTTACGACCTCGTCATTATCAGTGACGCGCTCTAACCGACTGAGCTATAGCCCCGCAGGGGTACCAATCTACACCAGACCACAAGGGGCTTTAGAAGCGCGTGGGGTCAAAGAGTTTTGATGCAATTGACTGACTGGCGGTTGCGAGCAGCGTCCCTTTTTCGCTCCACAAGAACGCAGTTCCTTGCGCGAAGCCCCCGCTCAGTGCATACATGTGCATTTCACAAAGAACCCACTCAGTGGGCTCAAGAGTTGCAATGCGAATCGTGTTATCAAGGCTGCGACCCATGGTGTACTGGCCAAGCGGTTGGCTGACACCGCCAGCAAGGTAGTCACCAAAAATTGCGAGCGTTGCTGCTGATGGCTCAAGGTGCCCTGGAACTCGAGACCAAAACGCAGAGACTGGAGACCCAGGTGATCCGTCCATGTCTTCGTACCTGCGTCCGAGCGCAATGCGTGTTTCAACGTGGTCGAAAATTGAATTATCAAATCGCTCGGGCATAATTCGCGGCCGTGACTCTTCGGGAGAAGAAACATCAATCATGTTGAGCCACGGGGTTTCTGAACTAAGCGTTCCGGTTCCAAGTGCAGCGTTAACAGTCAGGATTTCGCGGTCTTCGACAAAAGCAGTAGCGCGAGCCTGCGTCACATGACCACCCGCAACAACAAGGTTTGTCTTTACGCTGACTGTTGACCCGAGTGGGGCATAGGAAAGATACTGCGCAGTCGCCCAAACCGTAGGTCGACCACTCGCGCCTTCAAGTGCCACCAAGCTCGATGCAAGTCCACATCCACCAAACATAAATTTCCCAGGTGTCATGATTCGCTCAGTGACTTCAAAGGTCCACGTGTTCTCGTCAGTTTGGTTCATACCCAGAAAAGTCTTTGCATCCATGACTTACGACGCTACCTGATGTGTTGGAAAATAAAGCCACACGGGACTATCCCAAATTTTTTAAAAAGAGCGAGCAAACTTAACGGGTGATTCCTTCCCAATTCATCTACCTCGCAATGGGGCTATCGCTGTACGGAATGTATGGCTACACCCGAGATACGTGGCGAGGAGAAACTGCACCGAACAGAGTGACGTGGGGGCTATGGGGATTTCTTGGATTAGTTTCATTTGGCGTTGAGCTGCAACAACACGTTGGTATTGCTGCCTACATGACACTTATTCTTGGGATTATCCCGTTTGTTGTAATTTCTGCTTCCTTCCATAATAAAAAAAGCGTTTGGCAAATCGGAACATTCGATGTCGTCTGCGGCGCTGCATCACTAGTTGGCTTGGGGTTCTGGGTATTCATCAATCAGCCAACGGTTGCGCTGGTGTCATTTTGTATTGCAGATCACATTGCAGCCCTACCAACAGTTCGTAAATCTTGGATTGCACCAGAAACCGAATCGCCACAAGCCTTTTTAATGGGTGTTGTTAACTGCCTTATTACGATTTTGACCTTGGACCAAATCACGACTGCCGGCGCACTGTTCCCAGGAGTGATTGTGTACACGGACCTTCTAATCTGGGTTTTGCTCATTACGAACATGGGACCACGCGTGCGAAGTCGACGCGCAAAACAAGTGGCGTAAGAGCCATTATCGTTGCGTGATGGCAACATTGCTGCCCTTTCAGTGGCACATAGAAGAGTTACTTTTTATAGGGGCGTGCTGGGCAACGCACCGTAGCTTTGTAGCTAATGAACATCAGCGAAGACTTTGTTCATGGGCACTGATTTCGTTACTTGTAGTTGTTGTCTGGCCAATTGGCGATATTGCAGCATCGGTGTCATTAACCGTTGCAACAGTGCAGCGCCTAGTCATCATGTTGCTCGTTGCGCCATTGCTGCTTCGAAGTGTTCCCATACAAATTTTCTCTCGACTGACGCGTCCGAAGGCTGTTGACTTTGTCGCAACAAAAGTTGCACACCCTGGGCTCGCACTCTTTCTGGTTACAGTGCTTGGAACATTGACACTTTCAACACCACTTGTTGACTGGGGTGCAAGCTCGACGCTTGGTAGAAACATTGTGCTGCTCACAACGTTGTTGAGTGGATTCCTGCTCTGGATTCCGAGCCTCGCAATAATTCCTGGAGCGCGCCGCCTTTCGCCAGCAGGCAGGGCAGGTT
>Ga0194047_10001274_pt1 | contig 15689 bp, 18 predicted proteins | sample JunL225m_MetaG_2_FD_160070 | JGI IMG/M metagenome (GOLD analysis project Ga0194047, IMG submission 160070) | Anoxic zone freshwater microbial communities from boreal shield lake in IISD Experimental Lakes Area, Ontario, Canada - Jun2016-L221-5m | ecosystem: Environmental > Aquatic > Freshwater... | reverse complement strand
AAAGTCGATTACATGCTTGTGGTTTTTAATCCATTCGAAAGCTTGAAGAGAAATAATGAGTGTTCCGAAATTCAGAATATTTTTTTCTAATGATAAAAGATCGGTTGTGTGATACATCCCATTAAAAAGTGCACCGGTGCTGTTTCCAATAAATCCGATAAGAAAATTGATTAGCAATAAAAAGTTGGTCAGATGAATAAGCGTGGTGTTCTCTTTTATTCCATCCCACACTTTAAGTGTAAGCAAAACAAAGATGATGAACGTTATGCTCAACTCGGGTTTCATCAATATGAAGAAGTCTGTATTCATTTTAATTACCAATTGCTCCTCTAGCAATATTTTCCATGATTAGTTGTGTGTCGGGTGATATGATATTGATTAACCAAAACGGTGCAAGCCCGATTGATAAAATGGCAACGATCAATAATACCGAAGCTATTTTTTCATTCCATGTTGCATCTTTGAGATGATTAAAATGTTCATTTTTTATCGGCCCCATAATTGCGCTTCCGGCAGCACGTAAAATATAAACTGCCGTAACTACAATTGATGCTGCAGCAAGTATTGTTGCAATACGATGAAATGCATCAGGTCGTTGCCATGCTCCCATAAAAACTACCATCTCCGAAACAAATCCGCTGAATCCAGGTAAGCCTAGTGAACATAAACCGGCAATGATAAATACCGAAGAAAGGAATGGAATAGTTTTTAATAATCCTCCTAATTCTTTTATCTGACGTGTATGTGTGCGTTCATAAATCATTCCTATAGCACCGAAGAAAAGGGCTGTCATTAAACCATGAGAAACCATTTGCATCACTGCACCAATGAGTGCTGTTTTAGTTAGCATTCCAATTCCAAGTAAAATAAATCCGCAATGGCTAACCGAAGAATATGCGTTGATATATTTCAAATCTTTCTGCATCAATGTAGCGAATGCTCCATAAATTATTGCGATAGTTGCAAGCAAAACAATGATCCACGAATAATGTTGAGCAGCTTCAGGCATCAAATAAGTTGCTACACGTAAAGCTCCGTAACCACCAAGTTTCATTGATATTCCGGCAAGGAACATAGATGCAGCAGTTGGTGCTGATGAGTGACCATCCGGTACCCAAGTATGAAAAGGAAATAATGCAGTAAACACTCCAAATCCAACAAACAAAAATGGGAAAATAAATAATTGTGTTTCGTATGGAATATGAAGATGGGCAATTTTTAATAGATCCCAAGTATGAACTCCACTTCCAATATCTGTATTAAAATAAGTTGCAAGCAATCCTATTAAAACTAATCCGGAACCGCCCATTAACATCAATGCAAGTTTCATTGCGCTGTATTCTTTTTTGCCGCTGCCCCAAATTGCAATCAATAAATATTTAGGTATTACTGCTAACTCCAAAAAGAAAAACATTGTGAATAGATCTAACGATATAAAAAATCCGTAAGCACCAACACTCAATAATAATAGTAAGAAGAAAAATTCTTTGGTAAGCGTTTCAATTTTCCATGAGATAAGAATTCCGCAGGCAACCACAAATGCTGTTAGCATAATCATGATTACTGAAATTCCATCTACACCAATATAATATTCAATATTTAAAGCGCTGTACCAACTGTAACGTTGTTCAAACAACATTTGAGAAGTGTTGCCTGTTGCTCGTTCGGCATAATATGAATACATCAACAACGATGCAAGAACTAGCTGAATCAAAGAGCCCAGCAATGCTGTCCATTTGATCTGCGTAGTATTTCTGCAAAACAATATTGCTATTGTTGTGAGTAGTGGGAAAATGATTAATATAGATAAGTTCGTCATTCGTTAATTTTCTAATTCGCTTTCGCTTATCGCTAATTTATTCAACACAATTGTTTTCAATTTATTTGCAACAACAAAACAATCGCTTACATTTTTAATGTCTAAACAATATTTCCCTTCACATTCTGAAGAATTCATTTCTTTACAAACAATTTTCGATAAATCAATTTGTTCAAATTGAGAATCCATTTTTTTGCATTCATTCAACAGAGTATCTAAACTTTTATTTTGGTTGTTCGATACTGAGTTGCTCAAGAGAAAAATATTCATCAAGTCGCTGATAGACTTACGAGCTCCAGAGCATACAGTAAGTGTAACAACATCCTCATGCGGACGGTTAAGTTCAAGTCCAACATGATGAAGTTGAGTGAGAACTTGTTTCAATGAATTGCGAATTTCGGTTGTTATCATACTCTTATTTTTACGACCATAAATAAATGAACAATAACATAAATCCGATTATACCGGCAAAAAAGTATACTGCATATTGCTGTAATTTTCCTGATTGAAAACCTTTGATGAGTTCAGAAATATGTGCTGTTGTATCTGCCAATAAATTCATGAAACCATCAACAATATTTTTGTCAATCCAGGCTGCAGCATTTCCTATCATATTAAAAATGATATTTTTTGTAATGAACAAATAGAGTTCATCCATATAGAATTTTTTATAGGCAGCTGTATAAAATCCTCCGAGCGATGTTGCGATAGATTGTGGTTTGCTGTTTTCGTTTTTGTATAAATTTGTTGCCAGTAATATTCCACCAACAGCAAGCAAAACCGGAGCGATAGAAAATATAACATCAATATGTGTTTCGATAGCAGCTCCATCAGAAGTTACTAAAGATGATAATGGAGCAAAACCTGCAAATACTGCGAATACTGCCAAAATAATCAAAGGTATTTTCATTGATAAAGTTCCTTCACCATGATCGGCATGTGCATGTGATTCTTTGCTCCAAAAAATGGAGAAGTATAATCGGAACATATAAAATGCAGTGAGCCCTGAAGTAAATAATGCAACGAAATAAATTAATTTATCAGAGTGAAATGCTGCCATCAAAATTTCTTCTTTACTAAAAAATCCAGCAAAAGGAGGAATACCAGCGATAGCTAAACATGCAATTAAAAAGGTAATATGAGTGATAGGCATTAGCTTTCTTAGTCCGCCCATATCTTTCATTTCGTTGCTGTGAACCAAATGTATTACAGCACCAGCTCCCAAAAATAACAATGATTTAAAAAATGCATGAGTAAACAAGTGGAACATCGAAGCCATATAACCTAAACCGCTTTCACCACCATGTTGTGAAACTCCTAAAGAGAACATCATATAACCTATTTGCGACATGGTTGAATATGCCAGTACTCTTTTGATATCAGTTTGTGTACAAGCAATAATTGCTGCAAGCAAAGCCGAGAATGCACCAACATATTTTACCACAGCTAATGCCGAAACATCAAAAGCAAAAATTGGAAATAATCTGGCAACTAAAAATACTCCGGCAACAACCATCGTTGCAGCATGAATTAATGCTGAAACTGGAGTTGGACCTTCCATTGCATCCGGTAACCAAATATGAAATGGGAACATTGCTGATTTTCCGGCACCACCTAAAAACACCAATACCAATCCCCATGTTAATGCGCTTACACCAAGTAAAGTGGAAGCAGTTGAATTGATCAAATATGGAGAAGTTGCATCAGTTAATCTTTCGATGAGTGTTCCGAAATCTAATGTTTCAGCATTGTATGCTAATATTAAAATTCCAATCAAAAAACCTAAATCGGCAAAACGGGTAACGATGAATGCTTTTTTAGATGCAGCAACTGCAGATGGTTTATCAAAATAATATCCGATGAGTAGGAATGATGAAACGCCCACCAATTCCCAAAACATATAGATCTGAAAAATATTGGTAGATAAAACCAAGCCAAGCATTGAGAAAGTGAACAAGGAAAGAAACGCATAATAAGTTGCAAATCTTTCTTCACCTTTCATATAACCCAAACTGAAAATATGCACCATTAGCGAAACAAAAGTTACTACCACGATCATCATCATTGATATAGGATCGAGCATGATTCCTAAGTCGATGGATACATTAGTTGAAAATTGCAGCCAGGTATATTTTAGAGCAATGATGGGTTGAAAAACACCATTTACTCTTTCCGTAATAAAAAAATAATTATATGCAGTAACAAGTGAAATAAGAGTTGATGCAAGCAATGAAAGTGTTCCGATCATTCCTGAAATCCCGCTCAGGTATTTTCTGCCAAACAAACCCAGCAATACAAAAGTTGCTAAAGGCAAAAGTGGAATCAGTGCTATGTAGTAGTTCGACATATCTTTTAAAACTTCATCAAATCGGCATCGTTAACATCAATTGTTTTTGAGTTGCGATACAAATGAATAATAATGGCAATTGCCACGGCAGCTTCAGCAGCAGCAATGGTTATAATAAATATTGTAAAAAATGTTCCGTCTAATTTATCAGCGTATAAAAATTTATTGAACGCCACAAAATTGATGTTCACGCTGTTCAATATTAGCTCGATGGCCATCAGCATTGTGACCATGTTTCTGCGTGTAAGAAATCCATACACACCGATAAAGAATAATATCGTGCTAACAAATAATACTTGTGTTAAACCAATTTCGTTCATGCTTTTGGTTTTGTTTTTAATGCGATAACAATTGAGCCAATCATAGCTGCGAGTAATAACATACTCACCACTTCAAAAGGCAATATAAATCCGTGTTCTGTTGTACTCAACATTTGTCGACCTATAGTTTTAACGGTAGGTTCAATAACGGTATTTGATGTTGGAATAAAAGTATGGTTGTTGATGAGAAGAATAACAAGCGCACATGCAAAACAAGCTGCAAAAGCTGAGAACAAGGCAGGTATTAATTTTGGCTCTTGCATATCCGCGCCCGAAGCATGGGTAAGAAAAATTGAAAATATAATTAATACTACAATACCTCCAACATAAACTACAATTTGCACAGCAGCAATAAATTCGTAGTTCAAGAAAAAATACAATCCTGCAATACCTATTAGAGAGAACAACAAATAGATAGCCGAACGGAAAATCTTCCTTGCTGTAACAGCAAGAATTCCTCCACCCAAAATGATGGCTGCTAAGATGTAAAATATAATTATTGATGCACTCACTATAGTTATCAGTTATTAGTTATTGGACTTTGGTTTGCATTCTAATTAATTCGTAAATAGTAATTCTAAATTCCTACTCAACTCCCGCCATCAATTTTGAGTCGGGATTATTTAATATTTTTTTCAATTGTTTTTTATCGTAAACGCTATGTTCAAAATTCTGTGCCATTACAATTGCGTCTGAAGGGCAAGCCACCACACACAAATTACACATGGTACAAAGGTCTAAACGGTAAACAAATGTGTCGATGCGTTTTTTCTTTTTTCCGTCTGCAAGTATTTCCTGTTTGGTAATGATTTTTATTGTTCCGTTGGGACAAGCAATTTCACAAGCTTGGCAACCTGTGCAGCGATGCTCGTTGTTTTCATCATGGGGCATTACTACTTCACCTTTAAAACGATCAAACATTTTTAAGGTTGCACGATTATCAGGATACTCTTCAGTTTGAATTTCTTTGAGATGGGTAAAATAATATCCCGTCACTTTCATCCCGATAAGTAAGGATTTAACTGATTTATATATTGTGCCGAAATACTCTTTTAGAAACACGTTATTGAGTTATTAAGTTATTCGTTATTAATTCTAAATTATTCATTCTCAATTTCCAACTATTATAAATGCCAACCCATTATCGCCATCACAGTTACAAAAATTACATTCACCATACTTATTGGTAATAAATATTTCCACTCAAGTGTGAGTAGCTGATCAACTCTCAAACGAGGGAATGTCCATCTAAACCACATGATAATAAATATTACCAAAAATGTTTTGCCAAAAAACCATAACGATGAAGGAATATAATCCATGATATGATTAAAAGATACTAATCCTCCAATATGAAAAGGCATCCAACCACCTAAAAATAAAGTTGCCGCAATTGCCGATACCACAAACAGATTGATATATTCAGATAACAAAAACATTGCGAATTTCATTCCTGCATATTCGGTATGAAATCCTCCAGTTAGCTCTTGGTCAGCTTCTGCCAAATCAAAAGGTGCACGGTTAATTTCAGCTGTAGAAGCGATTACAAAAATTACAAATGAAATAATAATTGGAATATGTCCTTTGATGATCCACCATCCGTTTTCCTGACTCTTAACAATATCTCCAAGACTTAAACTTCCACTTAAAATAACTATAGATATTAATGATAAACCAACAGATAATTCATAACTCACAATCTGAGCTCCACTTCGCATTGCGCCAAGTAATGAATATTTATTATTACTCGACCAGCCTGCCATCAATATTCCAATCACACTGATAGAAGAAACTGCCGAAACATATAATACCCCAATATTGATGTCGTACAATTGAAAATCTTTTGCAAATGCAATTGGAGCTACTACTAACATTGAAGCTACCACCATAATAAATGGAGCTAGGTTGAATAAAAATTTATCCGAACTATCCGGTGTAAGCCCTTCTTTGAACAATAATTTTACAGTATCAGCAACAATTTGTAAAGTTCCTTGCGGGCCAACACGATTTGGGCCTAAACGAATTTCCATAAATGCTGCAACCCTGCGTTCCATGTATCCTAAAAAGAAACATAACAGCACTAAAAAAACGATAAGACTCACTCCGGTAATTACCATTTCGGTAACAAGTAAAAACATCCCGTTTGAGATTAGACCTGCTAGGAAACTATGGATAAAAGTTGCCAGTGCCGAAAAGCTATATGATAAAAATATTCTCATCTGTCGATATCAGGAATTACCAAATCAATTGTTGCCATTATTGCTACCAAGTCTCCAATTTTTCCACCTTTAGCCATGATTGGCAAAGCTGATAAATTTGAAAATCCGGGTGAACGATATTTAATTCTATAAGGACTTGCTGCGCCATCACTCACTATAAACACTCCCAACTCTCCTCTTGGAGTTTCCACTCTTTGGTAAAATTCTCCTTTAGGAAGTTTTATTACATTTTTTGTTTTTGCCTGAAAATCTCCTTCCGGAATATTATCAATTAATTGTTCGATGATTGAAACTGATTGTCTCATTTCCCTCATTCGCACCATGTATCTTGCATAACAATCTCCGCCTGTATCTAATATTTCATCAAACTGAACTTGATCGTAAGCGGAATATGGATTTGATTTTCTGAGATCGCAACTTAATCCAGATGCTCTTGCAGTTGGTCCGGTAACTCCATAACTTAATGCGTCTTCTTTTGATAAATATCCTACACCTTTTAAACGATTTTCTAAGATCACATTACCGGTCATGATATTATCATACTCTTCAAATTTCCCTTTGATCTGAATCATCACATCTTTTACTCTCTTCTGAAAATTTGGATGCACATCATACATGATACCTCCTGGCACCATATAGTTTTGTGTGAGACGGGCACCACAAGTTTCTTCAAAAATTTCCATGATCGCTTCACGTTCGCGGAATGCATAAAAGAAAGGAGTAACTCCTCCTAAATCTAAACCTGTACAACCCCACCATAATTGGTGTGATTGAAGTCTGGTAAGTTCCGACAAAATTGTGCGAATAACTTTTGCACGTTGTGGAACTTCAAGTTGTAAACCTTTTTCAACGGTTAAAGCACAAGCTTCATTATTGACATGTGCCGCTAAATAATCCATGCGGCTAGTAGCAAAAATAAAATTGCGATAAGAAAGACTTTCACTCATCTTTTCGATAGAGCGATGTATGTATCCTAAATTTGGCTGAATTCTTTTTACAGTTTCACCGTCAAGCCAAATTTTTAAATGCAATACACCATGAGTTGATGGATGCTGAGGGCCCATATTAATAATGAACTCACCTTCTTCGGTTAATATATCTTCTCCTATCAGGCCTCTCATAACGATATCATATTTTCGTCTGTGTAATCTTTTCTTAAAGGATGACCTACCCAGTCGTCACTTAAAAATAATCTACGCAAATCAGGATGATTGATAAATTTTACTCCGAACAAATCAAAAACTTCACGTTCATGAAATTCGGCTGTTCGCCATATATTACAAACTGTTTCAATTTGAGCATTGTTACGGTCTGCAATTTTTGCTTTAATAACTAAAGTATGCTGATGAGTTTTTGAAAGTAAATGGTATACCATCATCAAATGATCTTTCCAATCAATGCAAGTTAAACAGAATAAAAAGTCGAAATCAAACTCGCTTTTTGTGCGAAGAGTATTCATTAAAGGAAGCAATTCTTCAGAAGTAATAACAACATTTAAAAATTCTCCCGTTTCATCAAAAGTTGATGAAGGTAAAATTGCGGTGATGCTATTTTTTAATTCTTCGGTGCTCATCTAATCTCTTCTATTTTCTTTTTGAAATATTGTTCGTGTTTGATTTTTTCCTGAAGGGTAATCATCGAATGAAGCAATGCTTCTGGTCGTGGTGGACATCCCGGAATATAAACATCAACCGGAATAACATGGTCAACGCCTTTAACAACTGAATAAGTATGATAAAAAAATGGTCCTCCTGAAATTGTACAAGCACCCATTGCTATCACATATTTTGGGTCAGGCATTTGATCGTATAAACGTTTTAAAACAGGAGCCATTTTCATTACGATTGTTCCTGCAACAATAATTAAATCTGCTTGGCGAGGTGTTGCACGTGCAACTTCAAAACCAAAGCGCGACCAATCATATTTAGCATCAGCTGCCGACATCATTTCAATAGCGCAGCAACTTGTTCCAAACACTAATGGCCATAAAGAATTGGAACGAGCCCAATTAATTACATCATCTAATTTGGTAACTAAAATTCCACCATCGGTAGTTTCGTGAATTTGGCCTGGGAAAGTTAATTTACCTTCCATGCTTTTATTTATTTCCATTCCAAAGCTCCTTTCTTCCATGCATATAATAAGCCCATAAACAGAATGAACATAAATACTAGAATTTCAAATAATGCAGGCATGCCAACTTCTTTCACAACAACTGCCCACGGATACATAAAAACAAGTTCCACATCGAATACTAAAAATATCAATGCGAATAAATAATATCCTACGTTAAATTGTATCCAAGAAGTTCCTGATGTTGGAATTCCACATTCGTAAGTTTCACCTTTCTGTGAATTTTTTGATGTTTTTGCAACCGCCCAAGAGAGTAAAATACCTGCTCCCGCAAAGGCAATTCCACAAAGTGTTAATAGGATAAGAGCTGATGAACCCATAATATTTTCGCCTTCAAATGTATTGCTCGGTAAATATATAAAAAAATGATTTGTATCATAATATATTTAACGAACGCTATCTTAACAACATAGCATCAGAATTGTTTAAATACTTTTTAATTGTTGTAACGTTTTTCTGCTTTTATTTTTTTTACTCTGGCGTCAGTTGAGAATATTTTTCTGAAACTTCTTCCAATACTCCATTCACTAAATCAAAATCATCAAGTGTAACCAACTGCATACGGTATTCTTTAAAATTTGGAAGTCCTTTAAAATACTGACTGTAATGTCTACGCATTTCAAGCAATCCCAACACATCACCTTTCCATTTAATTGAAAAGTTTAAATGCTTGCGGCAAACTTTTACACGTTCGGCAATTGTTGGGGGAGGTAATTCTTCTCCTGTTTTAAAATAATGTTTGATCTCGTTAAATATCCAAGGATAACCAATTGCGGCACGACCAATCATAATCCCATCTACACCAAAACGGTTTTTATATTCTAGCGCTTTCTGTGGTGAATCAATATCTCCATTACCAAAAATTGGAATATGAATTCTTTGGTTTTCTTTTACTTTGGCTATCAAACTCCAGTCGGCTTCACCTTTATACATTTGAGTGCGTGTTCTGCCATGTATGGATAATGCTTGTATGCCAACATCCTGAAGACGTTCGGCAACATCCATAATATTACGGCTATTATCATCCCAACCCAAACGTGTTTTAACTGTTACAGGCAAATGTGTTGATTTTACAACAGCCTCCGTCAATCTTACCATCAGAGGAACATCTTTTAAAACTCCGGCACCGGCACCTTTGCACACAACTTTTTTTACCGGGCAACCAAAATTAATATCCACTAAATCGGGATTTGTGGCATCTACAATTTGTGTTGCCATGCGCATGGCTTCCTCATCTCCGCCAAAAATTTGTATTCCAATCGGGCGTTCGTATTCAAAAAACTCCAGTTTCTTTAAACTTTTTATGGCATCACGAATCAATCCCTCCGAAGAAATAAATTCTGTATACATCAGGTCGGCACCATTGTCTTTACATACCGCACGAAAAGGCGGATCACTCACATCTTCCATCGGAGCGAGTAAAAGAGGGAACTCCCCCAAATCTATTTTTCCTATTTTAACCAATACTTGTTTATTTTGCGCGACAAAAATACGCAAATGCGCGAAAACGTTTCAGTACAATCACAGATACTTTTTTTTATATCACGCTTTCTGATTTTTATCGGGATGGTGGTATTTTTTTATTCTGCGTTTTCAGTTTTTGGAATGTTATTCTTAAAACCACTTTTTGGTATAGATGTCATGCAAGATTTTTCTATTCTTTCAAATATTTCTACCGACCCCAAAGTTCTTAATGCTGCAAAATTTTTACAGGTATTTATTTCTATAGGTTTGTTTGTTGTTCCTGCATGGTTTTTCCCAAAAGCAATTCAGCAGGATTCAGCAACATTTTTAAATATAAAATCTCGATTTACTTTTAAAGATATTTCATTTGGTTTAGCGTTGATGATTATTTCAACACCTCTTATTTCATGGCTAATTTATTTTAATGGAAGTATCACTTTTCCTGATTCAATGGCCAGTATTGAGCATTTGTTAAGAGCTGCCGAAGACTCTGCTGCACAACTCACTCAAGCATTTATTAAAACAGATTCATTTGGCGGATTACTAATTAATATCATTGTTGTTGCTTTAATTCCTGCTTTTTGTGAAGAGCTCTTATTTAGAGGTGCTTTGCAACAATTTTTTGTGATGTGTTTTAAGAACAAGCATGTTGCTGTTTGGACAACTGCAATTATTTTCAGCGCATTTCACATGCAGTTTTTCGGATTTCTGCCACGTTTAACTCTTGGAGTTTTTCTGGGTTATATGTTTGCCTATTCAGGAAGTTTGTGGGTATCGGTGATTGCACATTTTATCAATAACTTATTGGCATTGCTCGCCAGTTATTACAAATGGAATGAAGGTGCGATAGATTTCTTGAAGGAGGATTATATTTTTCCTGTGTATATTAATGTGCTTAGTTTTATTTTGTGTGTTGGAATTATTTATCTGATGCATATCAACCAAAAAAAGGAGGAACAAATTTATGAAGGATAATTGGGTAAAAGTTTTTACAACAACAAATTCTATCGAAGCACAAATTGTGTTAACAATGCTACGTGAGAATGGTATTGATGCAGTTGAGATGAATAAGAAGGACAGCAGTCTTCAGGCATTTGGCAATATTGATATTTTAGTAAATGAAGTTGATGAGGCCGATGCGATCACTTTTTTAAATAATAAAAATTAAACGTCAATGAGAAGTAATTTTTTGCAACGAACAATAACCGGATTAATATATGTTACTGCCGTTGTTGGGTGCATCATGTTAAGCAATATTTCTTTTTTCATATTATTGTTTGCTGTAAATTTTCTTTGTTTAAAAGAATTTTATGAATTGGTTTTGCCTGATAAATCATGGCTTGAAAAATATTTAGGAATCATTGCAGGTTCAGTCATGTTTGTGATGTTTTCGATTACTTTTTCGGCACATTTATCACTCGCATGGTATTATAATTTGATTCCAATATTTTTAATTATTTTCATCATCAAATTATATGAAAATACTCATACCGAATTTTCAACTCTCGCATTTCAGGTTTTAGGAATTATTTATATCACCTTGCCAATTGTGATGCTTTCAAAAACAGCATTTTTTGATTCTGTAGAATATAGTGCCGGATTGCCAATGGGTTTTTTTCTATTGCTTTGGGCCAGCGATACCGGAGCATATTTAGCGGGAAAAAATTTCGGAAAACACAAATTATTTGAAAGGGTATCTCCTAAAAAAACTTGGGAAGGATTTGCTGGAGGTTTGTTGTTTTCATTAGCAGTTGCCTATACTATTTCATTTCTTCCAATTTTTGATGATATCACCAAAATCGACTGGCTAATTATTGCTATATTGGTAACAGTTTTCGGAACATTTGGTGACCTGTTTGAATCTTTGTTAAAACGAAATTTACATATCAAAGATTCGGGAACAATTTTACCCGGTCATGGTGGAATGTTAGATCGATTTGACGGATTGTTTTTAGCTGTTCCGGCAATGTTTTTTTATCTACTTTTTACAAATTAATTTTTACAATAAACATTTCTTTTAAATGAAATTATTTAAAGTTTTTCTTTCCTTTTTTGTGATCATCGGATTGTTCTTTGGGATCTCTTTATTTTTTCCGCATCAATATAAATTTGAAAAAAGTATTGAAATAAATAAACCCAAACAAGAAGTTTTTTCTTTCATGAATAATCTTCAAAACTGGGAGCAATGGAGTGTGTGGAATAAATCAATTGATAGTACCATGTATTTATTTTATTCTTCTCGTAAAGATTCAATTGGAGCCATGCAATATTTTAACGGAAATTTACTTGGCAGTGGAAGATTTAAAATATCAAATATTAAAGCAAACGAATTTCTTAGTTACAATTTGCAAATGCACCAAAGTGAAGTAAATGCAAATGGAACATTTTTCTTCTCTGATAAAAATACCGGTACTCAAATAATTTGGGTTGATTCGGGAGATGTTGGTCATAATCCAATTTTCCGATATATGATTCCTTTCAAAAGAAGTTCCACAGAAAAAGCTTTTGAAGAAGGACTAAAAAGAATCAAAGAAGTGATAGAAAAATAATTTTTTCACCTCTGTTTTTCTTTTCGCGTTTATTCTTAAAACTTTATTTTTATTCCGATTGTCTTATGTTTTATGAACTCCCAAAATTCTAAACATACAAACAATTTAATACATGCATCAAGTCCTTATTTATTGCAGCATGCTCATAATCCGGTAAACTGGTTTGAATGGGGTGAAGAAGCTTTTGCAAAAGCCAAGCGTGAAGATAAATTGGTATTGGTGAGTATTGGATATTCTGCTTGTCATTGGTGTCATGTGATGGAACGTGAGAGTTTTGAAATGGAAGATACTGCGGCTATCATGAACGAATATTTTGTTTGCATCAAAGTTGACAGAGAAGAACGTCCTGATGTTGATCAGATTTATATGGATGCTGTACAATTGATTACCGGACAAGGAGGTTGGCCGCTTAATTGTTTTACACTTCCCGATGGACGACCTATTCATGGAGGAACATATTTTCCGAAAAATAAATGGGAGCAAATTCTTGAGCAGCTTGGTGAATTTTATAAGAACAGAAAAGATGAAGCGCTCACTTATGCTACAAATCTTACCAATGGAATTAAAGAACTAAATATTATTCAATCCACAGAAGATTTATCGTTAATGAATTTTGAAAAGTTATCGGAGATAATAAATAATTTCAAGAAAAATTTTGATTACGAAAGAGGTGGATACAATTGGTCGCCAAAATTTCCGATGCCAAATAATTGGGAATTGTTTATGCAAATTCAACATCACTCAAAAGATGAAGCATTGAATAATGCTGTGCAAATTACCCTTACAAAAATGGCTGAAGGTGGTATTTATGATCAGGTGGGAGGAGGCTTTGCACGCTATTCTACCGACAGTTTTTGGAAAGCGCCACACTTCGAAAAAATGTTATACGACAATGCGCAATTGATGAGTTTATATTCTTTGGCTTATCAGCAAAGTAAAAATGAATTGTATAAAAATGTGGTATATCAAACGCATGAATTTATTGCCAGAGAACTCACTTCATCTCAAGGCTATTTTTATTCGGCACTTGATGCGGATAGTGAAGGAGTAGAAGGGAAGTTTTATGTGTGGACGAAAAATGAATTGCAACAATTTCTCGGTGAAGATGAAAAGATTTACAGTTTATATTTTAGTGTTGATGAACATGGAAATTGGGAACACGGAAATAATATTTTATACAAAACAAAAACCGATTTAGAATTAGAAAAACTTTCAGGAAAATCAATTTCTGAAATTGAAAATATTGTCAGAAAATGCAATACGATTTTATTGGAAGCTCGTACAGAAAGAGTGAGACCGGGATTGGATGATAAAATGATCACATGCTGGAACGCCTTGATGATAAAAGGATACGCAGATGCTTATCAAGTTTTTAATGATAAGAAGTTTTTAAAAGTTGCCACAGATTGCACAGATTTTATTTTAGAAAATCTGCTTAAAGAAAATACACTTTTTCGTATTTATAAAAATAAAATTAAAACCATTCCTGCTTTTGCAGAAGATTATGCTGCATTATGCGAAGCACTGATTTCTTTATATGAAGTAAGCGGGGAGGAGAAATATATTTTTAAAGCAAAAGAGATTATTGATATTTCTATAGATTTATTTTATGATACAGCATCTAAATTATTTTATTTCAAATCAAAAAATGATGAGCAACTTGTAGCTAGAAAAATTGATATGAGCGATGATGTGATTCCATCCGCTAATTCGATGTTTGCCAAATGTCTTTATCAACTTGGATTTTTATTTGATGAAACAAAATACCACGAAATGGTTGACGAAATGTTACTTGCTGTTCAGTCCAAAATCGAACGATTCCCAACAGGTTATTCAAACTGGATGCAAGTTTTGTTGTGGAAACAAAAAGGATTTTATCAGATAATTATTTCTGGGAAAAATGCAGATGAAGTAAAAACAGAATTACAAAATTCTTATTTGCCAAATGCTGTTATCATTGCTTTAAATCACCAATCATCTATTCCACTTTTAGCTGATAAAACTATTTCAGTTGAAACAAAAATTTATGTATGTAAAGATAAAACTTGCGGGTTGCCTTTAAGTAATTTTGAAGATGTTTTGAGAAGTTTATAAATGCACTAATTTGAAACCAAGTTTTTGGGCAAAAGTGTAGTAATATTCTTTAATATAATTTTCTACGCTATCAATATTTCTGAACTCCTGCAACATATCAATCAGTAGGATATCGAATACACATCCTTCCACAAATTTTATCTCTTTACCAAAGCCGCAAACGCACAGTGCATTTGTTTTTCGGAGGAAACGTTTGATGTGTCGAAGGTCAGTATTTAGGGTATGGCAAGTTCCAAAATGAATAATTTTATTATGACAATTTGGTCCGAGCATTTCGGCAAGTTCATCAAGATTTACGATTTCTTTTCCTACTAAAATTTGGTTGGGTTTGCCATGAAAAGCAATATATAAAATGCTGTAATCTTTATATTTTTTTAATTGAGATTGTTTTAAATAGTAGGCAAGATTTTCACGTGTTCCACAATGCCTGTGAATGTAATTGATGTTTCGGTTTTGTTTCATAAACATGAGCACAGCCAGCACCGATGCTTCATCTTTGAGGTCTTTACTCCAATCGCCCTCAACGCAAAATACTTCTTTGATATATGTTTTTGAAAATTTCATTTTGTATATAACGAAAAAAGCTGCGGTGCAATTACTTACACAACAGCTTTTCTTTTTATATGTGATTTTGTTTAGTCAACATTATCATGAAGAAATGAATTGTTAGTTCTGATTTCTGCTTTGTTATTTACCGAATCTTCAAACAATGTTAAACGAGAGATTTGTTGTTCAGAAGAATGT
>Ga0194047_10001273_pt1 | contig 15690 bp, 16 predicted proteins | sample JunL225m_MetaG_2_FD_160070 | JGI IMG/M metagenome (GOLD analysis project Ga0194047, IMG submission 160070) | Anoxic zone freshwater microbial communities from boreal shield lake in IISD Experimental Lakes Area, Ontario, Canada - Jun2016-L221-5m | ecosystem: Environmental > Aquatic > Freshwater... | reverse complement strand
TATTAATGAAGAAATAGTATTGCTCAATCTGGTTACCCCCAGCTACTACCGTACCAGCATCGTCAGTATTTAACGGTTCAAATGCTGCCGATGGGCCAGCTACCAAAAGAAGGCCTAGTAAAACCAATTTCATGAAGTTTGTTGACAACGCTAAAAGGGCAAGACTGAATCTAAAACGAAGCAATATGTCAAAACGGTGTCAATCATAAGTCGAAAGTGTGATCATTTGACTTACAATTCGCGAATGTCAGGAGATCAAATTACAAATCTAATTCCAGTTGCGGGCGTTGTATTTGCTTGGGCGATGCCTTCATCGGGCATTGGTTATGAAATACCCCTATTTGAAATTGCAAGTTCGCTAGAAAATCCCGATTTAGCTATTTGGCTTCACCTGAATTTATCCAATTCACAAGTACAGCGCTGGCTCGAAAAGACTAGCCTCATTCCCAAACGCGTTGTGGAGATGATTGAAGAGGGCGTTAACCTGAGTCGCTTAGAGCGTATAGAGAAACTCGATGATTGTCTTTTGATGGTTATGAATGACTTTTATCAAGAGTTTGGTGATCAAGAGGGAGATTCAAAACTTGGCACATTGTGGGCCATTGTGACTCCAAGGCTGATGATCTCTTTGCGTAATAATCCACTACGAACAACCGATAAATTACGCTACGACTTAAGAGGCGGACATCTTAATCCAGTTTCTGCAATTGAGTTATTTCATGAATTATTAGATTTACGTGCTGAGCAATTACGGACTTTATTGGTTCATCTTTCTGAAGATATGGATGAATTAGAGGAAAAGCTACTCAAGGGCAGGGAGTTTCCGGAACATGAAAATCTTGGCAGAATACGCATTCAATGCAGTCGACTACGTAGGCATTTTTCACCTGAGTTGATTGCCTTACATCGCCTGATTAAACACGTTCCTTATTGGTTTAGTGAGGAGGATAAAAGTCGCTTGAAAGATGATTTAGATTTACTGACATACTTGGTGCAGGAGATTTCCAGTCTTTATGATCGAGCTAAGGTGCTTCAGGACGAGCAAGCAGCTCACGTTGCTGAATTTAATGCCAAAAATTTACAGGTTTTATCCATAATGACCGTGGTTTTTTTGCCAATGACTCTTATTACTGGTGTTATGGGTATGAATATGGAGGATCTACCTGGTCTTAAAAGCTCTTTTTACGTAGTGATGGTTTTAATGTTTATAACTGGATCAGCAGTTTTTGCATTTCTTAAGATAAAAAGAATAATTTAATTTCAATTATTGAACCAAGCCGAGCGAAAAAACTTAATATATTTGCTTTAGATATTAAGCATAACCAATTGATTAGTATGGTATTTTTTTGAAAAATTAGCGATGTCATCAAAGCGTCACAGTCAAAAAGTATTGTTGGCACATCGCTACGTTGCGTTATTTCAATCCCAGGACTAATTACATGAAATCTTTGTTCAAAAAAGCCTTAGTTATCAGTGCTATTGCTTTAGCTCCAGCAGCATTTGCAGTCGACATGACTGGTGCTGGTGCAACATTCCCATATCCAATTTATGCTAAATGGGCTGAAGCCTTTAAAGCCAAAACGGGCTCGAACTTAAACTACCAATCCATTGGTTCATCTGGTGGTATCAAACAAATCAAGGCAAAAACGGTTGATTTCGGCGCCAGTGACAATCCAGTGAAATTTGAAGATCTTGAGGCAGATGGCATGGTTCAATTCCCGGCCATCATCGGTGGTGTAGTACCAGTGATTAACGTTGACGGCGTTAAACCAGGCGAAATTAAATTAGATGGCCCAACCTTGGCTGATATTTTTCAAGGTGTTATTTCTGATTGGGGTGATAAGCGTATTGCTATCATGAACCCTGGCGTGAAGATTCCAACTGGTCCAATTACGGTGGTAGTGCGTGCTGATGGTTCTGGTACAACTGCAATTTTTACTGACTATTTAGCCAAAACAAGTACGTTATTTAAAGACTCTGTTGGTGCTGGTGCTAACGTTAAGTGGCCTGCAGCTTCTACAGTAGGTGGTAAAGGTAACGAAGGCGTTGCGGCAAACGTATTACGGGTTAAAAACTCCGTAGGTTATGTTGAGTATGCTTATGCCAAGAAAAACAAGATGACCTTCATCTCGATGAAGAATAAAGACGGTAATTTTGTTGCTCCAGACGATTTGACATTTGCAGCAGCTGCAGCTGGAACGGATTGGTCTAAGATTCCAGGCATGGGAACTTTCATCACTAATGCTGCTGGTGCTAAATCATGGCCAATTACTGGCGCATCGTTCATATTGTTGTATAAGAATCCAGAGAACAAGGTGAATGCTGCTGAAGTGATTAAGTTCTTCGACTTTGCTTTCAAGGATGGCAAGAAGATGGCAGAAGAGTTAGATTACGTTCCGATGCCTGATGCTACAACTGAGTTCATTCGCAAGAACGTATTTACAAAGGTTATAACTAAGTAAGTTTTGATAATCATTTTTCATCGTCAAATCGAGAGCAGCCCCACTAAGGTGGGGCTGTTTCAACATCTAAATAAGCAGATCAAATAATGGATATTACGCAGTCCCATTCGGCTCCAACTCCTGCGGCCTTGAAAATTGCTAAATTACAGCGAGTTCAGGACTTTCTATTTCACGCGATTACTCAGCTCTTTGCCTTATCGGTATTAATTGCCTTGTTGGGAATTCTGGTATCGCTAGTGATCAATGCTTGGCCTGCTTTGAGTGCCTTCGGACCAGGGTTCTTTTTCTCTCAAGAGTGGGATGTTGTTAATGGGCAATTCGGCGGACTCATTGCTATTTATGGAACGGTAGTGACTTCATTAATAGCATTGTTAATAGCCGTGCCCTTAAGTTTTGGAATTGCAGTTTTCTTAACTGAGTTATGTCCCACCCCGCTGCGTAGACCACTAGGAACTGCAGTTGAACTTTTGGCAGCTGTGCCATCAATTATTTACGGTATGTTTGGCTTATTTATTTTTGCCCCGCTATTTGCTGAGTACATTCAACCCGCCTTAGCTGCTACATTAGGTCAAGTTCCTGGATTAGGAATTTTATTCTCAGGTGCGTTCAATGGTATTGGTATTCTTTGTGCTGGATTAATCTTGGCGATGATGATCTTGCCATTTATTGCATCCGTTATGCGTGATGTTTTTGAAATTGTTCCACCAGTTCTCAAAGAATCTGCTTATGGCATTGGCTGCACAACCTGGGAAGTTGTCAAAAATGTGGTCTTACCCTACACCAAAGCTGGTGTCATTGGCGGCATTATGTTGGGTTTAGGTAGGGCGCTTGGCGAAACGATGGCGGTAACTTTTGTGATTGGTAATGCCCATCGCTTATCTGCGTCACTATTTTCCCCAGGGACCTCAATTGCATCAACGCTTGCAAATGAATTCGGTGAGGCTGAGGCTGGTAACCATTTATCCTCTTTGTTTGCTCTAGGTTTAGCTCTTTTTATTATTACCTTTGTTGTGTTGGCATGCGCTAAATGGATGCTAAACAATATGGAGAAAAAGCAGGGCTTAAAAACATGAACAATATCTCTAATATTGATCAAACGATTTTTACAAAGCGCAAACGCGTCAATAAGATTGGCTTAACTCTTTCTATGGGTGCAATGCTCTTGGGTATGACCTTTTTGTTATGGATTCTGAGCGTACTGATTTTTAAGGGTATCTCAGCGATTGATTGGAATCTTTTCACCCAAAGTACGCCTGCCCCAGGCTCTGAAGGTGGAGGCTTAGCTAATGCGATTGTTGGTAGCCTTTTATTAGTTGGTACCTGTACTTTGATAAGCACTCCTATAGGGGTATTAGCAGGTCTTTATTTATCAGAATATGGTGATCGTAGTCGTGTTGCTGCTGTAACACGTTTTGTAACCGATATCATGTTATCTGCACCTTCAATTGTAATTGGATTGTTTGTGTATGCGTTTGTGGTTGCGCAAGTCAGACACTTCTCAGGATGGGCAGGAACGATTGCTCTTGCTTTGATTGCTATACCGGTAGTAGTGCGCACAACAGAGAATATGTTGCGTTTAGTGCCCGGAAGTTTACGTGAGGCTGCATATGCACTAGGTACGCCTAAGTGGAAAGTAGCTTTTATGATTACTTTGCGTGCTGCCCAAAGTGGAGTGATGACGGGTATTTTGCTTGCCTTAGCTCGAATTAGTGGTGAAACTGCACCATTGTTGTTCACAGCATTAAATAATCAATTTTTCTCAACTAATATGAATGCACCAATGGCTAATTTGCCAGTGGTTATATTTCAATTTGCGATGAGCCCATATGATAATTGGGTTGATCTAGCTTGGGGTGGTGCCTTGCTGATTACATTTGCTGTACTTGGCTTAAATATTTTGGCGCGAGTGGTATTTCGTGAGAAGGTTCAGGGATGATGAGTAACGTAAAAACAATGTTTGACTTAAATAAGATTGATAGTCAAGGAGGTAAAGTGGAAACAACAGATCAACAATCAGAGCAGCTTGCTATCAACGCACTTGAAGTGAGAAACCTCAACTTCTTTTATGGTGCATTTCAAGGGCTTAAGAATATTAATTTGGACATCGAGCAAGGCAAGGTTACTGCCTTCATTGGACCATCTGGTTGCGGTAAATCTACTTTGTTGCGTACTTTAAATCGCATGTATGACTTATACCCAGGTCAGCGTGCTGAGGGTGAAATTAACTTCTATGGTCAAAATATTCTTGAGCCAGGTCAAGATTTAAACTTGCTGCGTTCACGTATTGGCATGGTCTTCCAGAAACCAACCCCATTTCCAATGTCTATTTATGAGAATATTGCCTTTGGTGTGCGCCTTTATGAAAAACTCTCTCGCTCTGAAATGGATGAGCGCGTTGAATGGGCTCTCAATAAAGCAGCCCTTTGGAACGAATCTAAAGACAAATTAAATCAGAGTGGTTTGTCATTATCTGGTGGGCAACAACAACGTTTGTGTATTGCTCGAGGCGTTGCAGTTAAACCATCAGTGATGTTGCTGGATGAACCAACTTCTGCTTTGGACCCTATTTCTACCGGAAAAATTGAAGAATTGATCAATGAACTCAAGCATGAGTACACCATTGCTATCGTTACCCATAATATGCAACAGGCGGCCCGCGTATCCGATTACACTGCTTATATGTACCTTGGCAGCTTAGTTGAGTTCGGCAAAACGGATGAAATATTTATTAAACCTAAGCGTAAAGAAACAGAAGACTATATTACCGGCCGCTTCGGTTAATTGGAGATATTAAATGCCTGATAATCACCTTTCATCACAATTTGATGCGGATTTAAATTCACTTTCTAGTCGACTTCTAGAATTGGGCGGTTTGGTTGAGTCGCAAATCTCCACTGCCATGCGTGCTTTTACTCAAATGGATCTTGATACTTGTAACGTAGTTATCGAGAATGAAAAACTGGTTAATGATCTTGAGATTCAGATTGATTTAGCTTGTACGGAATTGATTGCAAGACGTCAGCCTATTGCCCGAGACTTGCGTTTAGTGATGGCCGTTTCAAAGGCAGTCACTAATCTTGAGCGAGCAGGTGACGAAGCAGAGCGGGTTGCAAAGCGTACTAAACGCCTTATCGACTCTGGTGCTACTCATAATATTAACGTAGCGGAGATCCGACTCTCTGGTCAAATGGCAATTAATTTACTTCGCCGTAGTTTAGACGCTTTTGCACGGTTAGATACTATTGCTGCTGCTGAGGTAGTAGCAGAAGATCGTCAAATCGATGAAGAGTTCAGGGGATTTGTCCGCAAGCTTATTACTTATATGTCTGAGGATCCCCATATTATAAGTACTGGGCTCGATATGCTCACCATTGCTAAGGCAATTGAACGTATTGGCGACCATGCAAAGAATATTGCTGAGTTCGTCATTTACATTGCTAAAGGATCTGATGTGCGCCACATTCCGCATGAAGATTTAGTGCGCAAAGCAAATAAAGACTAATAAAGAGCTTCCAATATGACTCACCGCATACTAATAGTTGAAGATGAGCCATCAATTGCTGAGTTGATCGCAATTAATCTAACGCATGCGGGCTATGAAATAGAGAAAGCCATGCAAACTGATCTTGCTATTGCAATGATGAGAGACCGTTTACCTAGCCTAATTATTCTGGATTGGATGTTGCCTGGCAAATCAGGGGTGCAATTTGCTAAAGAGTTACGTGTAAATGAACGTACTAGAGGCCTCCCTATTTTGATGCTTACGGCAAAAAGTGAAGAGAGCGATAAGGTATTAGGTTTAGATTCTGGTGCGGATGACTATGTTACTAAGCCTTTTTCACCTAAAGAATTAATTGCTCGCGTCAAAGCTCTGTTACGCAGGCAGACTCCGCTTGAGGATACTGGCCCACTTGCCATAGGCCCACTAAAGCTAGACCCAAGTTCACACAGAGTCTTGGCAGTATGGCCTAATAGTGACCCAAGACCTATATCGTTGGGGCCAACTGAATATAGGCTTCTCCAATTCTTTATGTCTAATCCAGAGCGAGTTCATTCACGCGCTAATTTGCTTGATAAAGTTTGGGGTAATGAGGTCTACATTGAAGAGCGCACTGTAGACGTGCATATCAAGCGCCTAAGAGCTGCATTGACACCTGTGGACTGTGAGCGTTTTATCGAGACTGTCAGGGGTAGTGGCTACCGAATAACTAAGACACCTACCGAAACATAGGCCTGTTACCAAGGCTTTTTTAGTCTATTTCAAGGATATTGCTGAGATAGTCTAAGATTACGTCATGATTTCTGCCTTAACTCGCCTGATCTTCCTCATTTGCCTTGCATTTATAGCGTCATTTACTACTCTCTATAACTGGGGTGCCGAATGGGCTATTTGTGTTGGTATTTTCTTCTTATCCTTTCCCCTGATGTACTCCTACCTCAACATAGCCCAGTTAGGTAAGTATGTGCAGTCTGATTCAGTTGAAAATATGCCGCTCCCTAGTGGTTTTTGGGAAGAAGTAATTTTTAGATTGCAACGCTTAATCAAAACTCTAAAACAGAGAATGCGCAATATTGAGGAGCAGCACAATCACTTTATTGAAGCATTTCAAGCATCACCTAATGGAATAGTGATGCTCGATGAGAGTGATCAAATTGAATGGTGCAATAGTATTGCTGAACGTTTTTTTGGCTTAGTCTATAAGCGTGATGCCATGCAGCGAATTAATTTTTTGATTCGCCGCCCTGAGTTTATTCAATACCTTAATAAACGGAACTTTGATGAACCATTGCTACTAGAAAGAATGGGGCCAGATAGCAGCCTTAGCCTAATGCTACAGGCTTTCCCATTTGGCAATCAGCGTCATTTATTGCTAGTGCAAAATGTTACAGATCTTCAAAAAGCAGATGCAATGCGTCGCGATTTCGTTGCGAATGTTTCTCATGAAATGAGAACGCCAATTACGGTATTAATGGGTTTTTTAGAGACTGTACAATCTTTAGATCTTGAGCAAAATCAACGCGAGCAGTATTTTGGCATGATGATGTCGCAAGCTCAGCGTATGAAAAGTCTAGTCGAAGACTTATTAACCCTAGCTAATCTGGAGGCGAATTCATTGCCTGCTGCATCAAATATAGTCAATATTGAAACATCGATGGCTTTACTTAAAAATGATGCTGAAGCACTATCTCACGGAAATCATCACTTTACCTTTGAAGCGCTTGATAAAGAAAATTTATTGGGTGATGAACGAGAAATACTATCTGCGTTTAGCAACCTAGTATCAAATGCAATACGCTATACGCCAGATGATGGCACAGTTCAAGTGAAATGGGGCATCAATGAAGATGGGCAAGGTGAATTTTCTGTGACGGATACAGGCCCAGGTATCGCTTCAGAACATCTTTCAAGACTAACTGAGCGTTTTTATCGTGTAGATAGAAGTCGTTCTCGTGATACGGGAGGCACTGGTCTGGGCTTGGCAATCGTAAAGCATATCGCTAATCGCCATCAAGCCCAATTATCAATTGAAAGTACGCCAGGGAAGGGCAGTACTTTTATGCTGCGCTTTCCTAAAGAGCGCTTAAGTGCTTAAGCGTAAAATCCTACAGAGTTAATCTTTTTTCTTTTTCTTCTTCTTCTTAGATTCTTTAGGTAGCTTATCAGTCTTGCCGCCAGCGTATAGGCACCAGACCTTGATTTCCTCAAATAATTCTACGAGGTCATCATGGGGTAGGCTTTTTAAATCAACAAGACCAATGGCGCCACTGTCTTGTAGCTGTTTCACTGCATCTTCGTATCGATATTCACTCATGGCATTAACTTGATATTTAAGGCTTTTCATACTACCAAAGAAATATGACAAATCTCATGACTTTGTGCATTCGATAGTGTTTTAGATGTCATTTAGTCTGGATCTCCTGAAATCTCAGACCCTCTTTTAATCCCATTGAGCCGTGCAAAGAGCCTTTCTAAGGGGCCTCCAACCGCCAGTATCAGCAAAATAGCCCCTAAAGATAGTCCACCTAAGGCAAACTGTCCAGCCCCAAAGGCAGCACCAATGAGAGCGCATGCCCAGAGGCTTGCCGCAGTAGTAAGCCCATGAATCTTTTGTGCTCGCTGCTCATGAATTATGACGCCAGCACCCAAAAAGCCAAGCCCAGTAATCAGCCCCTGGAGAACTCGGCTGACAGACTGGGCATCATCTTGAACAAAGTCACTAATCAGCATGACTGCAGTTGCTGATCCAATGGCTACTAGAGAGTGGGTACGTATACCGGCAGACTTATGATGTAACCAGCGATTTAGGCCAAGCACTACGCCAACTGTTAATGCCAAGGCTAATCTTAAAACAATGGTTCCATAAAGATCCCAATTGAGCATGCTGTTTCCCCTTGGCTGCAAATATGTATAGGTCGGTTTAGTGTATCCCACCTTCACCATTTAGTCACAAAAGCGTCTTCACAGTGTCATCATCGTTTGGAAAATAGAATAAATTAAATCTTCCGACAAATAATTTACTCCAAAAGATTTCATGCGACAAAAGCCTTATTAGTCATCTGGTAGGCATGGCAGGAATCACGATTATCTTATTTAAACGTTATGAGCTCCATCGTCTTGGAAGTTAATCAGGTCCTTAGTCATTAGCTTGTAATAAAAGTAAGGCAACATTCACATGTGTCACCTCCCTTTAGACCCAGTGCAAACTGGGTTTTTTTTCATCAGCCTTAATAAAGCTGAAATATCTACACCCTAGGATAGATCTATCGAACAATATAGGAGCTTTAAAATCTTATGAATTCAAATCTACCTAAGTACCTATCTGATGTTCTTCGAAATGAAGTTCAGCATAAGGGCAATCTAGAAAATAAAGAAAGAAATTTGCAAGCAAGTGGCCATTTGCTGGATCGAAACCACAATCAATTTATAGTCGATAAAAGGTTTTCATTGCGCCTTGACGAGATTGTTTAATTCCCAATTCTCAGCAGTAATTTGATAGAAGCCCTAAGCCACAGTTTGGGTTACCGGATCTTCTCCTATTTAGCATAAAAAATGCTTATTTCTTAATTTTTAATCAAACCATTCTCCCTAAAGGTATTAATATGAGTGGGTAAGTTCATTGCCCGAGTAGCCCATGTCAGAGAAGAAACCACAATTTGCCGTTCTTCATTCCGTAGAGTCATTCAAAGACCCGCGTCCAAGCATCAAAAAACGCATGGCCGATGGCAAGTCTTTACGTAAAAGAGTCAGCTTTTCTGAACAAGGCATCTATACGCCTCCAAAGCACCGTATTGATCCTGTGACGATATTGGAGGCTCAGGCTAAGCAGCGCATTGAATCCTTGATTCCAATTCGTTATGAACGGATGTTGCAGTCCCCAATTGCTTTTTATCGAGGCGGCGCTGCGATCATGGCACAAGACTTAGCCAACCAACCTACAACTAATATTACTGTCCAGTTGTGCGGTGATATGCATGTATCTAACTTTGGTTTATTTGGGACTGCTGAACACCGATTAGTTTTTGGCATCAATGATTTTGATGAGACATTGCCTGGTAGTTGGGAATGGGATATCAAGCGTTTAGTAGCGAGTGCTGTGATTGCCTCAGATAGTATGGGCGGTAATAAGGCTTTGGGTAAAAAGTTGGTTTATGGTATTACCTCTGAATATCAAAAGCGTATTGAGCAATACGCAAAAATGTCCTATTTAGATTTGGCACAAGAATTTATTGGCGAAAAAGATATCCGTAGGCACTTTAGCAAAGAGCATCAGAAAAAACTGGATGTTTACTTAAAAGAGACTAAAGGGCAGGGAAACATTCAGGTTCTGCAAAGCCTCACTACCCTAGTAGGTAAGAATCGTAAAATTATCAATAGACCACCATTGATTGAGCATTTTAAGAAAGATGCTTATGGAGTCCCATTGATAACACTGATTGATAAGGCCTTATTAAATTATTCCAGCACTTTGCTAGCTGATCGCCAAATACTGTTTCAGCGTTACTCCCTAAAAGATTACGCCAGAAAAGTTGTGGGTATTGGAAGTGTTGGAACAAATTGCATGGTCTTATATTTTGTAGGCGATAGTGAAAAAGATCCTTTATTTCTGCAATACAAAGAAGCGCAAAAATCTGTGTTAACACCCTATCTTGGGGAGTCTATTTATCGTGATATGGGCCAGCGTGTCGTTGCAGGTCAACGATTGCTGCAAGGTGCGCCAGATATTTTCTTGAACTACGGCGCTGTGCAATACGATATTAATAAGAGTCAGGGATTTTATTTACGTCAACTACGAGATATGAAGGGTGGTATTGGCGTTGGTACCGGCGGAGTTTCTTTGAAAAACTTTCCTGACTATGCCAAATTATTCGGCTGGGCATTAGCCTTGGGCCATGCACGCTCTGGTGATGCAGCCATGATTGCAGGATATTGCGGTCAATCTAAAGAGCTCAATGAATCCTTATATTCATTCGCAAAATCGTATGCCAAGCAAAACCAGCAAGATTTTGAGGTATTCTGCAAAGCAGTAAAGAGCGGGAAACTAACAGCTGCTAAGAAAAAAACAGCTCTTTAGGGCGATTTCGTTTAACTGACATATTGCTGAAATATTCACAGTTCAATATACGACTGTGAACATTACCCAAGAAAAACAACAATCTACGATTACTTGTCCCCATTGCCTTGCGACAGAGATGCTTGAGGTCCCAAGAGGTTCATCTCAGCATTTATATCGCTGTCGTTCCTGTAGCAATATTTTGAAGCCAAAATCGGGCGATTGCTGTATTTTTTGCAGCTTTGGCGACCTTGATTGCTCAAGCGCGGAACAAAACTTAGCCTCTTAAGCTGTTCCCCAGTAGACTAGCTGCTAATTTCATCAATATGTCACGGTTTTTTCATAAAATAGACATATTTGCTTAGCGTAAGTTTATTTAGGGAATATTTTGGCAATTCATTCTGACGACTCTGTATCTTCATCAGACAACCTAGTTGCAGCGGTAGATTTGGGCTCCAATAGTTTTCGGATGTTAGTTGCTCAAGCTATTAATACGCCATCAGGGACTCAACTTCGTCCTATTGATACCCTTCGTGACTCTGTACGCTTGGCGGCAGGCTTAACTGAAAACAAGCTTTTAGATAGCGCTGCTTATGAGCGAGGTCTGGCAGCAGTGAGTCGTTTTGGAGAGCGCATTCGTGGTTTTGATCCTTCGAATGTACGCGCAGTTGCTACTAATACTTTGCGGGTGGCAAAAAATGCGCAGCAATTTGTACATGATGCCCAAGAAGCTTTAGGCTTTCCAATTGAGGTCATTGCAGGCGTTGAGGAAGCTCGTCTGATTTATATTGGCGCTGCTCATGAAGTTCAGGCGGCACAAGGTAATCGCTTGGTCGTTGATATTGGTGGAGGATCTACCGAATTCATTATCGGTAAAGGCTATGAGCCCAAACTGATGGAAAGCCTTTATATAGGCTGCGTTTCACACAGCATGCGCTTTTTCCCAAAGGGTAATGTTGACGCTCATGCATTTAAAGAGGCTGAATTAGCTGCCAGACGTGAGATCCAAGTCATTTCAGGTGCTTACCTCAAGAGCGGCTGGAATCAAGCCATTGGGTCTTCTGGTACTGCTAGAGCATTAGCTGAACTGATAGCTACGAATGATTTCAATGGTCAAGGTGATGGCTTAACTATGGGACGTGTGAATGCCTCTAGCGGCTTAATCACCCGTGATGGCTTACGTGCCATGAAAAAACATTTGCTGAAATATGAAAACGTCAGTCAAGTTGAATTATTAGGTTTAAAAGACGATAGACGCATAGTCTGGCCTGGCGGATTTGCCATCATGCTAGCGGTCTTTGACGAACTTGGCATCGAAGAAATGGAAGTGACCGATGCCGCTTTACGCACCGGTGTCCTTTACGATCTCTTGGGGCGATCCCAGCATCATGACATGCGTTATGTCACGGTTGAGCAATTTATGCAACGCTACTCTGCTGATCGAGAGCAAGCAACACGCGTAGGCAAACTGGCTACTGAATTCTTGCAACAATTGCCTAAGTCTGCAACTGAGAGTAGGGTAGATAACATTGCCCTTTTGCAATGGGCTGCAAATCTCCATGAAATTGGTCTATCAATTTCACATAATGGTTATCACAAGCATTCTGCTTATATTGCAGGCAATGCTGACATGCCCGGTTTTTCTAAAAATGATCAGGCCCGCTTAGCAGCGCTTCTTATTGGTCATACCGGTAAATTGGGTAAGCTTGCGCACAATGCCAGTTTTTATGACTGGCGTATGTTGTTTTGTTTACGCTTGGCCCAAGTTCTTTGTCGCGGTAGAAGCGATGAAGATTTGCCGAAGGTTAAGGTTTCTGAGAAAGACGGCACTTACCAAGTGAGCATCTCTAAAGAGTGGGCTCAAACACACCCATTAACCGAATTTAGCCTTCTAAAAGAAGCAGCCGAATGGAATCGCATCGGCCGATCTTATGAACTTAGCCAAAAATAATCGCTAAGATTACAAGCCTAAGAAATGCTTTGCATAGCGTGGATTAATCTCTGATAAGCGCAACATGGTGAGCAAGTCTGCTGTATTGAAATCGGGATCCCAAGCAGGCGCACTACAAATCTTTGCTCCTAGCTTTAAATAACCTTTAATGAGAGGCGGCGCATCTACTTGCAGACCTCCATTGAGCTTATCTAAAGGTAGCGCAAGGCGAGGGAAAGCATGAAACTCCGTTGGAGCCATTTGATCGTTATTGAGTGAGTTATACAGACTTGCTGCAAAGTGGCCTCCATCTGCCATTGGGATACTTGCGCAGCCGAGCATGATCTCGTAGCCATTTTTTTGCATGTACTGGGCTAAACCACTCCATAAGGCCATGATGACAGCGCCAGAGCGGTAGTCTTGGTGCACGCAAGAGCGGCCTAATTCTACTAATTTAGGGCGTAAGTGATTTAGACGAGATAAATCAAATTCAGAATCTGAATATAAACGACCAATTTCTTGAGCCTTATGTGGAGGTAGCACGCGATAGGTACCCACAACCTTCAATGTATCTTGATCACGAATGAGTAAATGATCACAATAGGCATCGAATTCATCGATATCTAGACCTTCTGAGTTTTGAGAGAGATTTGCCCCCATCTCTTCTGCAAAAACCTTGTAGCGTAATCTTTGCGCTTCTTTTATTTCGCTTGGGGAGCTTGCCCACTCAATCTGAAAGGCTGGCTTTTTAGATTTTGCAAGCGGGCTAGCTGTAGGCGCTATTTCAATCGCTGCTAACTCGGATCGAGCTTTGGTAGCAAATTTTTTCCCAAAGAGCTTTTTGGCCAACTTTTTAGAAAGCTTCTTAAATGTCTGTAATTTAGGTTTAGATATTTTCTTCTCTTTTTTGAAGGAGAAAATTTCAAAGGCGCCAATGGGGTTTGGAATATCTGACATAAAGTGACCTTGGTAAATGTTTATATGATCGTAGAGGGCATTTGTTACATCTTTAATACAAGGGGTATACATACTGCAGACCACATCAGTACAGCAATTAAGAGAGCTAACATCACTGCTGCAGAACCAAAATCCTTGGCTCTTTTTGATAAATCATGGTGTTCAAAAGAAATTCGATCAATGGCAGCTTCAACGCTTGAATTGAGTAGCTCAACTACTAGCACCATAATTAAAGAAGAAATCAGCAGTGCTTTTTCCAAGTAAGTGATAGGTAAGAAAAAAGCAATTGGAGTCGCTATAGCAAATAGGGTGAGCTCTTGTCTAAAAGCACTCTCCTCTAAAAAGGCGTATACCAGACCACACCAAGAGTTCTTGGCTGCGTGCCAAGCTCTAGTCAACCCTCGGTTACCTTTATGAGGATTTTGATTGATATGGTACTTGGTATCCAATGCTTGCTTTCTTTAAGCTAGTGCTGTTACGTGGACTTCAGTAGAGGGAACTGGCTTGAGATGTTGCACAAATTGCTCTGATGCCGCTCTCCAGGAGAACTTTTCAGCGTGTGCACGAGCAACTTCGCGTGGAATCTTTAATGCTGCAATGCAGGCTTCGCGTAAATCTTCATTCATGGCACCAGCAGGTGAGTCACCCAATACATCAATTGGGCCGGTAACAGGATAGGCAGCTACAGGGGTGCCACAAGCCATGGCCTCAAGCAAAACCAAGCCAAAGGTATCTGTCTTGCTTGGGAAAACAAAGACATCAGCCGCTGCATAGACTTTGGCTAATTCATGTTGTTGCAAGACACCGAGGTAATTAATGTTGGGATACTTTTCTTTAATACCCGCCATAGCTGGCCCATCACCAACTACCCATTTGGAGCCGGGTAGATCAATTTCCAAGAAGGCATTGATGTTTTTCTCGATGGCAACGCGACCAACGTATAAAAAGATCGGATGGGCGGTATTAAGAGCCTTCGATTCCTGCATTTTGAAAATATCAAGATCTACACCTCTTGACCAAAGAACGACATTATTTAGCCCATACTTTTCTAAATCGTCTTTGACAACAATCGTCGGTGCCATCACAGCCATTGATTTGCCATGGAACCAACGAATAAATGCATAAGTGATTACAAGCGGAATCCCAGTACGCGCTTTTACGTATTCTGGAAAACGGGTGTGATAGGCCGTAGAGAAGGGGAGATCATTTTTAACTGCATAAGAGCGCGCTGATAATCCAAGCGGACCCTCGGTAGCAATATGCATGGCATCTGGAGCAAATTCCTTAATGCGACGAGCAACTTCTTTTCCAGGGAATAAGGAGAGAGCGATATCGGGATAGGTTGGGCATGGAATGGATTTAAAGCCATTAGGGGTAATCATTTCAACTTCATGGCCCATAGCAGTCAATTCAGCCCGCGTTTGTTTAAGAGTGCGTACTACGCCATTGACTTGTGGATCCCATGCATCGGTAATGATCATAATTTTCATATTGCAGCCTCTTTGAGAAATGATTGAACAGCAGGTTCGAAAGAAAGTTCAGGTATTTCTAATGGCTCACCCTTGATATGGGTCCAATAAATAATTTTGAGCTCACCGGTTTGGGTCTCAACTAATGCAGAAAGACTCTCTACCCAATCACCATCGTTGCAATAGAGGAGGCCATCAATTTCACGAATCTCTGCTTTGTGAATATGCCCACAGACAACCCCATCACAACCACGTAGACGTGCTTCTCTGGCCATGATGTGCTCAAAGTCAGCAATGTAACTAACAGCATCTTTGACTTG
>Ga0194047_10001270_pt1 | contig 15722 bp, 14 predicted proteins | sample JunL225m_MetaG_2_FD_160070 | JGI IMG/M metagenome (GOLD analysis project Ga0194047, IMG submission 160070) | Anoxic zone freshwater microbial communities from boreal shield lake in IISD Experimental Lakes Area, Ontario, Canada - Jun2016-L221-5m | ecosystem: Environmental > Aquatic > Freshwater... | reverse complement strand
CCCACCACGATTAGTCACAATGGCTGAAGCGCGCTTCATGACTGGTTCCCAATTCGGGTCTGTCATATCGGCTACTAAGACATCGCCTGGCTGAACCCGATCCATTTCACTTGGATCACGAATGATGCGGACTGGCCCTGCACCAATTTTCTGACCAATCGCACGACCTTTAGCCAATACCTTAGAACTACCTTTGAGCTTGTAACGCATCTCTACTTGACCGGCCGCTTGGCTCTTTACTGTCTCGGGGCGCGCCTGGAGAATATAGATGCGACCATCTTGGCCATCTTTACCCCACTCGATGTCCATTGGACGGCCGTAGTGTTTTTCGATGATGACAGCGTATTTAGCTAATTCTGTAATATCTGCATCTTCCAGCGAGAAGCGATTACGCTTTTCAGGAATAACGTCAACTGTTATCACCTTCTCAGCTGAATCTGCAGGGGCGAATTGCATCTGAATCAATTTAGACCCTAGTGAGCGACGAATGATCGCTTTTTTGTCTTGCGCTAATGTGGTCTTAAACACATAAAACTCATCTGGGTTTACTGCGCCCTGCACCACCGTCTCACCCAAACCATAGCTAGAGGTAATAAAGACAACATCCTCAAAACCTGACTCTGTATCTAAAGTAAACATCACACCTGCAGCGCCTAAATCTGAGCGCACCATGCGCTGAATACCAGCTGAAAGGGCAACTTCAGCGTGCGCAAAGCCTTTGTGCACACGATAGGAGATTGCGCGATCGTTATACAAGGAGGCAAACACTTCACGGATCTTCTTCAGAACATCGTCAATGCCCTCAACGTTTAAAAAGGTTTCTTGCTGCCCCGCAAAAGAGGCGTCTGGTAAGTCTTCGGCTGTAGCAGATGAACGAACAGCAAAAGAACCTTTCCCGGAATCATCCAACACTACGAATGCTTTGCGGATTTCTGCATCTAACTTGGGCTGAAACGGTGCCGTTTCTATCCAATTTCGGATTTCAGCGCCAGCCTGCGCTAATGCACGCACATCATCAATATTGAGGTTTTCTAAACGCTGTTGAATACGTTCAGTCAGATTGTTATGCTGGAGAAAATCCCGAAATGCTAGTGCAGTGGTAGCAAAACCAGTTGGTACCCGCACACCGGTTGAAGACAACTGAGAGATCATCTCGCCTAAAGAAGCATTTTTTCCGCCGACTGACTCAACATCAGTCATCCGGAGTTGCTCAAAAGGCAAAACATAGGTATCAGCCATACTGCTATTTTGTTGCTGTTGGTTGGACATAAAATACTCTCTAAGGATAAGGAAACTGGTGTAGCGGCCACCGCAAATGGGGCATGCTTTAATATGATTCTATTGTAGTGCTGACCCTGTCTTTTAAGCCAAATCTATGTCCCCCCAAACCCGTATCGTTTTTATTGTTTCTGATGGCACCGGCATCACAGCGGAGAACTTCAGCCAATCGATTCTGGCTCAATTTGAGGCCAGTTTTAAGCATATTCGCGTCCCTTTTGTGGATAGCGTTGATAAAGCCCATGATGCAGTCAGTAGCATCAATCAAGCCGCTAGTAAATACGAGGTTCAGCCAATTGTTTTCACCACCTTGGTGAATTCTGAACTCAATGCAATTGTTGCTAAAGCCAATGGCTTGATATTGGATATGTTCCAAACCTTTGTGGCCCCTTTAGAGGAGGCGCTAGGTATCAAATCCACACATGCAATGAACCGTCTTCACCATAATGCAGATACTGAGGCTTACAAACATCGTATTGAGGCCATCAATTATTCTTTGGCACATGATGATGGCCAATCCAATCAAAACTTGGCTGATGCCGATGTCATTTTGGTTGGTATCTCACGTGTTGGGAAAACACCGACTAGCCTTTACTTGGCCATGCAATATGGCCTTAAAGCTGCGAACTACCCCTTAATTCCTGAAGATTTTGAGCGTGGACGTCTGCCAACAGATTTGGTGCCCTTTAAGCAGAAGATTTTTGGTCTCATGATTGATGCTGAAAGACTTTCTGAGATTCGCAATGAACGTCGCCCTGGTAGTAATTACGCCAAACTCGAGAATTGTCGTTATGAAATTAACGAGGCGACTATGATGATGAAGAAAGAATCTATTCCTTGGGTGGTCACTACTAGCAAGTCAATCGAAGAAATTGCGACTACCGTACTGCAGGCAATTAAATCCGATAAAACACTCTTGGGTTAATTGCGTCTAATACGCATTGTTTCAAATAAACACACCGCTGCTGCAGTAGAGACATTGAGCGACTCTAAACGAGGGTCAATCGGTATGGCTACGCATTTAGCCTGCGCCAGAAGATCATCTGATACGCCTTGTCCTTCGCTTCCCATGACCCAAGCTACTGAATGTAATAAATCATCCTTCAGTGAAAATATTTCACAATCGGCATCCGCAGTTGCCGCCAATAATGGGGCTGTTACTGCACTTAATACCTGTTGGTTGGACCAGCCCTCATGAAGATCTAATAGATGGTGCGCTCCCATCCCCGCTCGCAAGACTTTGCTTGACCACAGATGTGCGCAACCTGTAATGGCAATCACCTGAGTAAAGCCAAATGCTGCAGCACTGCGCAAAATTGAACCCACATTCCCTGCATCCTGAATGCGATCGAGGATCAATACATCTCCGGCTAGAGTCTCAATAGAATGGGGTGGCGTTAGATAAGATTGAGGTAAATCTAATAGCCCCGCTATATGAGGTGCATTAACTAAATCACTCAATAAATCCCAAAGTGCACTATCAAGCTGAAATACACGCGTTTGCGGACAAATATCCAAATGAGAATATACCGCTTGAGTAACTTCAGTATTTTGAAGGCCAAGCTCTGATGTGAGGATCATGCTTAATGCAGGATCACCAACCCAAGTCTGAATCAGATGAATTCCCTCTAGTAACGCTTTGCCACTAGATACTCTAGCCTTCTGCCCTTTAGAACCAGTAGCCTGTAGTAAGCGAATCTCTTTGAATAAGGAGTTCTCTTTAGAACTAATGCGTTCAATATTCATCATATCTCTAGGGCCCTACGGACCGGTGCAAAACTTCTGCGATGTTCTGCGCAGACCCCAAAAGCTTTGAGCGCTGCGAAATGTGCCTCAGTCGGGTACCCCATATGTTGAGCAAATCCATACTGTGGATGCAGCTCATGCAACTCCTGCATTTGGCGATCACGCGTGACTTTAGCCAAGATGGAGGCAGCTGAAATAGCCGGTTCCTTAGTATCACCCTTGATAATGGCCTGTGCTGCAATAGGAAGCTCTGGGCAGCGATTGCCGTCAATGAGCGCCTTATCGGGCCAAGCGCCTAAACGGGCCGTTAAATCCTCTATCGCACGTCGCATAGCCAACATGGTGGCTTGCAAAATATTGATCTCATCAATTTCAGCTGGTGAGGCTTCGCCAATTCCCCAGGCCTTCGCCTTTTGTATGATCTGTTCATACAAATATTCACGGCGAGCAGAGCTTAACTTCTTAGAATCTTTTAATCCCACAATAGGATTTTCTGGATCGAGCACTACTGCACCAGCTACTACTGCCCCTACCAAAGGACCACGCCCTGCCTCATCAACGCCGCAGACCCAAATCACACTCATTAAGCTACCCGCTGTTTACGTGTAGATGCAATTGTCTGGACGATTGCCTGCGCAACCAATAGTCCAGTTGGACGTCGAAGCGTTTCATGTATTTGTGCAAATCGTTCTTTAAGCTCGGCAACTTTTACTGGATGCTCTAACCAATCCTGTAATGCACTGGCTAATTTTTCAGGGGTCGCATCATCTTGCAATAGCTCAGGTACTACAAATGCTTCACACAAAATATTAGGTAAGCCAACATAGGGCAAATAACCTTGCCGCTTCATGATTTGGGCTGTTAACCAGGGCACCTTATAAGAAATCACCATAGGCTTTTTCCATAAGGCTGCTTGCAAAGTTGCCGTCCCGCTAGCAATCAGAACAACATCAGAAGCCTCCAACACTTCATCTGCCCTACCATCTAGCAAATGAATCTGAATATCGGGATTCAGAGTCTTTGCCTTGAGTAATAGCTGCTCGAGAGGCTCACGTAATTGCGGCGCTGCTACTGGAATTAAAAAGTGGAGCTTCTGCCCCTTTAATCGCTCAGTTAATAACTGCATTGTTTCAAAAAAGACTGGGGCAATGAGTTCAATTTCTGAACTACGACTACCAGGCAAAACCGCAAGGACAATTCCATCTAATGCATTAGTGGAAAGATTTAATAATTGAATGATCTTTTTTCGTGCTTCTTCGGTATTAGGCTCAAGAGGGATCTCGCTCGCTAATGGATGTCCCACATAAGTAGAAGCTACACCAGCACGATCATAGATCTCAGTTTCAAAAGGAAAGATACACAACATACGCTCAACAGCTTGTGCAATCTTTTTAATGCGCCCAGCCCGCCAAGCCCAAATGGATGGAGATACTAAATGTAAAGTGGGAATACCTGTCTTACGCAGTTCTAACTCAACACCCAAATTAAAGTCTGGCGCATCTATACCTAAGTAAACATCTGGGCGCTCTTCGCCAAGAAGATTGGCAATGAGTTGTTTACGTAATTTCAGAATTGCAGGCAACTGTTTAATTGCCTCTACATAGCCACGGACACTTAATGTTTCCATCGGCCAGTCTGAGCGCATGCCCTCAGCCTGCATTCGCGGACCACCAATACCGTAGACCTCTAAGCCAGTCATATTCGGTATTTGCTTGAGTGCACTCAATACTGGTGCGGCAAGTAAATCACCCGAGGGTTCGCCAGCTACACAAGCTAACTTAGGCAAAGTTAACCTAGCGCTACCGTATGATGCCGCGAGTAGATGCGGCAACAAAGTCATGAAACTGTGCAAGCTTTTCTTCAGTAGCAGGATCACCCGAACTGGCAACTACCATCTTCTGTAGCTCCACCTTAGCATCTTCAAAACTAAGGCCATCTTTATAAAGCACTTTATAGGCCTGACGCAAAGCAGAGATCGTTTCGCTTGAGAATCCACGGCGCTTTAAGCCTTCCACATTAATACCATGAGGGGAGGCCTTATCTCCGGCGGCAATGACAAAAGGTGGAATATCTTGCACTAAGGCAGAAGCTCCGCCTAGCATGGCATGTTGGCCAATACGAACATATTGATGAACCCCAGACATACCCCCCATGATGGCCCAATCATTGACATGAACGTGCCCAGCAATTTGCGCATTACTAGAAAAGATGGTGTGATCACCAATCTGACAATCATGGGCAATATGAACATAAGCCATGATCCAATTGTCATTGCCAATTCGTGTAATACCTTCATCTTGTGACGTACCGGTATGAATCGTGGTGAACTCGCGAATGGTATTGCGATCACCAATAATCAATTGGGTTGGCTCACCCCGGTATTTCATATCCTGTGGAGGGCCTCCAATGGCGGCAAAATGAGCAAACTTATTCTCTTTGCCAATGCTGGTATAGCCCTCGATCACAGTATGAGATCCAATCTTGGTTCCAGACCCGATCTTGACATTAGGTCCAATAACTGAATAAGGGCCAACCTCAACATCGTCAGCTAATTCAGCCTTGCTATCAACTACAGCAGATGCATGAATCTGAGTCATTACGCGCCTTTCATACGAACCGCACAGGTAATGTTTGCCTCAGCAGCCAATTCACCATCAACGGTTGCCTGTACTTGAAACTTATAGATACCTGCACGTGCACGCTCTAGCTTCGCAGTCATGATCAGTTGGTCACCAGGCAATACTGGTTTTTTAAAGCGAGCCCCATCGATGCCGGCAAAGTAATACACGGCATTCTCTTGCTTTACTTCTGAGAAAGTGAGTAATGCCGCTGTTTGAGCAAGCGCTTCAATAATTAATACGCCGGGCATTACTGGAAAATCGGGGAAATGTCCTTGGAAAAAAGGCTCATTCATTGTGACGTTTTTTAATGCGGTAATACTCTCACGTGGAGTAAGTTCAAGCACCCGATCTACCAATAAAAATGGATAGCGATGTGGCAACAACTTTAGAATCTGATTGATATCGATTGCAATAGCTTTGCTCATAAATTACCTACTTAATTAATAATTCTAGTTACAGTAGTCCTAAGACTCTTTATTTTGGTTTTTATCTAATAAACGCAAGCGTTGACGTATTTTATCTAGGCCACGCAAGATAGCGGCATTTTTCTCCCAAGCACTATGGAGCATTGAGGGATAAACCCCCGTGAAATGCTGTCCAGGCTCAGTGATAGAGCGAATAATTGAAGTATTGCCCGATACCGTAGTTCTATCGGCAATAGTCAGATGCCCAGCAAAGTTTGCAGCGCCTCCGATGATGCAGAAGTTTCCGATCTTAGTGCTGCCAGAGATTGCCGCACAGCCTGCAATAACACAACAATTGCCAATCGAAACATTGTGTGCAATTTGTACTTGATTATCAATTTTGCTACCCGAACCAATGACCGTATCACTCATAGCTCCTCGATCAATCGTAGTTGATGCACCTATTTCCACATCATTGCCGATAACAACTCGACCGGTCTGAGGAATTTTTACCCACTCACCACCGCTTGCTGAAAAGTCGGGTGCGAACCCGAAGCCATCAGCACCAAGCACAGCGCCACTATGAATAATGCAACGCTCGCCAATTTGAGTGTTGTAATACATCGAGACAGTAGGATGTATTACTGAGTCATCACCAATGCTGCAATCTCTTGCGATGGTGGTATTTCCTAGAATAGATACACGCTCACCCAATTTCACACCAGAGCCAATTTGTACAAAAGCACCAATGTGACATGAAGCTGGAATACTTGCGCTAGGATCTATTGCAGCACTGGGATGGATACCTGCCTGATAAAGCGGCATCGTCGTTTGTGCAAAGTGCTGTGCCATTCTTGCAAACGTAGCATAAGCATTTTTTGAAACGAAATAGGCTCGCTTTGCAGAATGAGTGCTAGGGTTAGCTTGTAAAAATTCGAGGTCTGATTGACTCACAATCAAAGCGCCTGCAGTGCTATCACTAGCCTGTTGACGATATAGAGGATTAGAGAGGAAGGATATTTGATCTAGCTGCGCTCGCTCTAAAGGAGCAAGGCTATTGAATACTAGAGAGGCTTCCCCCACCAAGCTTGCTTGAAACTGTTTGGCCAGCTCGATGGCGGTAGGCATAAAGCTTACTTGAGACTGTTCAGAGCCTTGATCACATCATCCGTGATGTCGGCCTTAGGGCTAACATAGGCAGCTTCTTGAACAATCACGTCCAACTTCCTTTGTTCAGCGATTTGCTTAAGGACTTGATTGGCTTTTTCAGCAATCTTTCCACGCTCTTCAAAGGTGCGCTGGTTTAAGTCTTCTGTAAATTCACGTTGCTTACGTTGTAGTTCGCGATCTTGGTCTGCCAATTCACGTTGGCGACGAATACGCTCAGCCTCATTCATTACAGCAGCATCACGATCAAGCTTTTCAGCTGATGATTTAATTTTTTGCGCACTATCACGCAGATCATTTTGGCGCTTGTTAAATTCGTTTTGTAAACGTGTTTGCATAGCTTTAGCTAGGTTGGACTCGTTAAATACTTTTTCTGAGTTCACAACCGCTACGCGCGTTCCAGTATCTTGAGCATATACATGCGATACAGAAAATGCAGCAAGCACAGCAACCAGGCTGGTCTGAATCCATTTCGAAGAATAATGAAGCTTCATAAAACTTTCCTTAAACAATTAAAACGCTGTGCCTACCTGGAACTGCAAACGCTGGACATTATCCGTTGGTAAAGACTTAATCGGGATACCGTAGCTGAATTTAAGTGGTCCAAGCGGTGATATCCATGATAAACCTAAGCCATAAGAATAGCGTAAAACTAAGTTCATATTTTGACCAAAAACGTTACCGCCGTCCACGAATCCAAATAACCTCAGGGTCTTATCAGCTCCAGAGCCTGGCACGGGCACCGTATATTCGAGGTTTGTCACGATTTTGGACTGTCCGCCGGTGGGCTGATAAGTGCCCGTATTGACGTTATAGAATGTTGGCCCCAGAGAGCCAGGGGAATAGCCTCGAACCGATCCAATACCACCAACATAGTAGTTTTTGACAATTGGGAAGGGATTATTGCCATAAGCCTGGCTGTAACCAACTTCGCCGTTAAAAGACAGAATATTGCCTTTTGAGAAAGAGTGGTACTTCTGATACTGACCATATATGCGATAAAAGGTCATATTTCCTGCTGGGGTACCAACTTCACCCGTCAGTTGCTGCAACGATCCTGTGGACGGTATTAAAGAGCTATCCCGACCATCACGAGACCAGCCAACCGTGACCGGAATGTTATAGGTTGTCAAAGTCGCTGGATATCCAGGGGGAGCAATGCCATAGCTCTCTGCATAAGTCAGGTAAGGCTGTGGAGTACTAGACGATGTCGTAATTCTGTAAAACTCCAATCCAGAACCAAAAAATACCCGATCTACTTCACTGTAAGGAACACCAAACTTAATGTTGGAGCCAATAGATTTGATTTGGTAGCTTGGATCACCCGTGTAGTAAAGGGGCTTAGATGAACGGTAGTACAAATCGGTATAGCGACTAATGCCATCCTCAGTAAAGTAGGGGTCATACTGGGATAAGGCAAGGTTTTGATTAATCTTGCCCAAAGAGGCATTCAAACCAATCGCTGTACCTGTACCAAAAGCATTATCTTGATTAATACCAGCAGAAAGAATCAGTTTCTCTGTTGAAGAAAAGCCTGCACCAATGGTTATAGAGCCGGTTGGTTTTTCAGCAACCTTCACATTGACATCGACCTGGTCAGTAGACCCTGGAACATCCTCAGTAGTGATATCTGTTTCAGTGAAATACCCCAAGCGACCTAAACGCTTTTTCGATAACTCGATCTTATCGCCGTCAAACCATGAACTTTCGAACTGACGTACCTCTCGACGAATCACCATATCGCGAGTCTTAGCATTGCCCGTCACATTCACCTGACGCACGTAAATACGACGACCCGGATCAATTACAAGAGTAATGTCCACCTCACTTAGATCGCGACGCACGTCCGGCTGGGGATTAATGGTGGCAAATGCATAACCATAGGAACCCAATATTTCCGCAATAGCCTTAGTACTCTCGGTAAGCTTAGCTGAAGAGAATGTATCTCCAGCCTTAAGGGTCACTAGTTGCATCAACTCGTCTTCTTTACCCAGCAACTCACCAGCAAGACGCACGTTCTTGACGGTGAATTTATTGCCCTCCCGAATGCTAATTGTTAAATAGATACCCTTCTTATCGGGAGTAATCGAAACCTGTGTGGATTCGATAACAAATTCAAGAAACCCGCGATTCAAATAGAAAGAGCGAATATTTTCTAAATCGGCAGTTAATTTTTGTTTAGAGTACAAATCGTCTTTGCTATACCAAGACAACCACCCACCTGTTTTTAACTGCATCTCGCTGCGGAGAGTGCTTTCGCTAAAGACACTATTTCCAATGAAATTGATTTCCTGAATTTTTGCTACCGGACCTTCGTCAATATTGAAGTAAATTGCAACCTGATTACGCTCAACAGGGGTAACTGTAGCAACTACCTCAGCAGCGTACATACCCTTACCAACATATTGACGCTTTAATTCTTGTTCAGCTTTATCGATTAAAGCCTTATCGTAGAAACGCGCTTCCGCTACTCCAACCGCTCTCAAGGATTTGCGCACAATCTCTTGATCAAACTCTTTCATCCCCGTAAATTCAATCCGAGATATCGTGGGGCGCTCCTCAACAATCACAATTAATACATCGCCTTGCGCTTGAATCTGTACATCCCTAAAAAAACCAGTTCCATATAGAGCTTTTATAGATTCAGCGCCCTTTTCATCGGTAAAAGTGTCGCCTACTTGAACCGGCAAATAACTAAAGACCGTTCCAGGTTCTACCCGTTGTAAACCTTCGATGCGAATGTCTTTGATGACAAAGGAATCTGCAGCCTGCACGTTTAAGCTGAGAGCTGCGGCTACTACTAAGAGTAGTTGAGCAAAAAAACGGGCAAAAACAGGAAGGAGGGAGATCAAAAAATTCAAGGCGAAAAATAGCGTTGCAAATCATTAAACAAGGCGAGGAGCGAAAGTGAAATCAGCAAAAGAAAGCCCAATTTCTGGAACTGTTCCTGCATGGAAATCGAAATTCGCTTACCAGCAACCAACTCCCATGCATCATACAGGAGCTGACCCCCATCAAGCATGGGAAACGGAAGCAAGTTGAGCAGCCCAATACTGATGCTGATCAGGGCTAAAAATGCAAAAAAAGCTTGCCACCCCACTTGGACAGACTTCCCAGCCATATCGGCAATACTTAAAGGACCACCAAGCTGCTTGAGAGAGGTATTTCCAGTAAAAAATCCCGCCATGAGCCTCACAGAAACCTTGGTAATCAGCCATACCCGATGAGAGGCATAAAGCACTGCGTCTAATGGGCCCAACTGAAGCTCCTGCCAGTTGGTTATTGGACTCACGGTTGGTCTAATCCCAAGCGCTAACATCGGATCTATATTTGGTGAAATTTTCGGCAGGTCTTGAGCAGGGAATGCCTTAATAAAACGACCGCCAGAGGGGCCTTGTAACTCTAACGCAAAACCACTTTGCGCTGTTAGCGCATCCAGCAAATTCCACCGTAAAGCATTCCAGCTACGCACCGTTTCAAAGTCACCTGAACTGCTTACCAAAGCATCATCCGACAAGTCTTGCCAACCTACTACTCGATCACCTTGCAAGATGCCTAACTTAGCGGCTAAAGAAGTCTCAGGAGGTGCCTCTAACACTGCAGGTAATTGAGGAACACCGGAAACGTAAATGACGGCAAACAATATAACAGCCAAGAAAAAATTGGCAAATGGCCCTGCGGCAACAATCAGAGATCTTTGCCATAATTTTTTACTGTCAAATGCGCTTGCTCGCTCTTGTGGCGTAATGACCTGTTCACGATCCCTTCCATCTAAGAGTTTGACGTAGCCACCCAAAGGAATAGCTGCTAATACCCATTCCATTTGGTTCTTTGTTCGATAGGTGAAAAGTGGTTTGCCAAAGCCAACAGCAAAGCGTAAGACGCGAACTCCACAGCAACGAGCTGCCAAAAAGTGGCCAAACTCGTGAAAACTCACCAATACGCCCAAGGTAAGTAAAAAAGCAGTTAGGGTAATTAACGCTTGCAAATAATTTCTTTCCTTGACTTTCTAAAGCGTCTTCATAAACTACTTCTGAAGTGTGCCAATAAAATCTTGCGCCACTCTTCTTGCATGCGCATCTGCATCTAATATGACATCCAGAGAATCAACAGCGCTATTCTGAATCGCGTTCAAGGTTTTTTCTACGATCACGGGGATTTGTAAATAAGCTAGCCCCCCATCCAAGAATGCGGCAACAGCAATTTCATTAGCCGCATTGAGAACCGTTGGCGTTAGACCGCCAGACTTGGCAGCTGAAAATGCTAAAGCTAAACAAGGAAAACGCTGGAGATCAGGTTCACTGAAACTCAATGCTGCGAGTTGAGCCAGATTTAGAGGGGCTACTCCAGCTTCAATACGCTCTGGCCAAGCCAATCCATAAGCAATTGGAGTACGCATATCAGGCTGCCCCAATTGGGCCATCACTGACCCGTCGGTATAGCGAACCATGGAATGAACTACGCTTTGGGGATGAATCAATACTTTGATTTTTTCTAAGGGAAGCCCAAACAACCAAAAAGCTTCAATCAACTCAAGTCCCTTGTTCATCATGGTTGCCGAATCCACTGAGATTTTTCTACCCATTACCCAATTGGGATGAGCGCATGCTTGGTCTGGCGTAATCGACGCCAATTCCTCTAGTGGGGTATTTCTAAATGGCCCACCTGAGGCAGTTAACCAGAGCTCTTCAACCCCCAAACTTAGCTTGGAATTTTGGGAGAAGTTTGGAGGAAGACATTGAAAGATAGCGTTATGTTCACTATCAATTGGAAGAAGTTCCCCTCCCCCCGCTTTCATAGCTTGCATAAACAAATGGCCGGACATCACCAGCGCTTCTTTATTGGCCAACAATACCCTTTTCCCTGCTTTGGCAGCAGCCAAGGTTGGCACTAAGCCTGCGGCTCCAACAATAGCAGCCATGACCGTATCACAGCCAGAATCCAGAACAGCCGAAACCAAGGCCTCGGGACCATACAAAACTTGAGTAGGAATATTTTTTTCAAGAAGTATTGCACTCAAACGAGCAGCACTTTGAGCGTCGCCAATCACAGCGATGGCTGGGATAAATTCAATACATTGCGCTGCCAATAGTTCAACCTGTTTACTAGCCGTTAAAGCAACCAGCTTAAATCGATCAGGATGCTTACGAATGACATCTAATGTATTGACGCCAATTGAGCCAGTAGAGCCTAGAACAGCGATATGTCTCATGAAGGCTATACCAAGCCCGCTAGGAGTGCTGCAATAGGCATTGTCGGAATTAATGCATCAGCACGATCCAGCACTCCGCCATGCCCTGGTAATAAATGACTGCTATCTTTCACGCCTGCCATCCGCTTTAACTGAGACTCAAACAAATCCCCAAAAATACTGAAGGCTGTTAACACTGTCACCATCAAGAAAGTCGGCACCCATCCAAAGCGAATAGCCCAAGCGCCAAATAGAGTCGACTCAAAAGGCAGATAAAAAATACAAAGCAAAGCATATCCATAGCAAAGCAATAAACCACCTAGAGCCCCTTCGATGGATTTCCCTGGGCTGATTTGTGCAGCAAGCTTGCGCTTACCAAAGGCTTTACCAACAAAATATGCGCCAATATCTGCAACCCAAACTAAAGCCATCGTGCTCAACAGAAATACCAAGCCAAGTTCACGCAAAAAAACGAGAGCAAACCAAGTAGCGGGCAACAAAATTAATCCCAATACAACATAAAGTGGACGCAATTTTTGCAAAGAAATATTCATTCCCTTGGCTAAGATAAAGGGCGCCAAGAAAAACCAAAAAATGACCGCCATTAGCAATAAAGCAAATTGCCAAGCAACGTTTTGCATCGCCAAGAGAAATAAGATGATCGCCAAGCAAAGTAGAGCGTACAACCATGCTGAGCGGCTAGCCCCAGGACTTAGCAAACGACTCCACTCCCAGGCGGCAGCCAAAAGAGCAAACAAGAAAAAAGCACCTATATAAACAGGTGGTAATAAAAATAGGATGGGTAATAGAACCGCTAAAAGAGCAAGGGCAGTAATGACGCGGGTTTTTAGCATGAGATTACTAAAAAAAGATCAAACTGCATCGCTCATTGCTTGAGATGCAAGCTGAGCACTAGTGCGACCAAAGCGGCGTTCACGTTGGCTATACCAATCAAAGGCCTTATGCAATTCTGCCTCATCAAAATCAGGCCAGAGAACATCCGTGAAATATAACTCGGTATAAGCTAACTGCCATAACAAGAAGTTGCTAGTTCTTTGCTCTCCACCAGTCCGAATAAATAGATCCGGCTCTGGGGCAAAAGCCATTGAGAGATGAGGTTGCAATAACTCTTCCGTCACTTGCTCTGGCTTGAGATTGGGGTTAGCAGCAATGCATCGCCGCATTGCCTGCAAAATATCCCAACGACCACCATAGTTAGCAGCAATTGTAAAAGTGAGTCCTTTACAAGCTGCCGTTTTTTGCTCAGAAAAATGAACCATTTCTTGAATAGCAGGATCAAAGCGGCTTAAGTCTCCAATGACGCTGAATGCGATATCATTTTCAGCCATGCGTGAAACCTCTCCCTTAAGAGACTTTAAAAAGAGCTTCATCAAGAAACCCACTTCTTCCGGAGGGCGACGCCAATTCTCAGAGCTAAAAGCAAAGACTGTTAAGTATTCAACGCCAATACGTCGGCATTCCTCAACCACTTTACGGACCGCACCCAAGCCCTCGGAGTGTCCAGCAACCCGCGGCATTAAACGCTTGCTAGCCCAACGCCCATTGCCATCCATGATGATGGCCACATGACGTGGTATCGCACTTGCCTCAGGAACAGCCAGGGTTGAACTAGTGTGTTTGGTCATAAAGGATAAAGAGTCAATCAGGTTTTTAAACCGTCATGATCTCTTTTTCTTTTTCCACAATGATCTTGTCGATCTCAACCACTGCTTTATCGGTCATTTTCTGAATTTCATCGGTAGCACGACGCTCTTCATCCTCAGAAATTTCTTTATCTTTGGTTAAGCGCTTGAGATGCTCATTTGCATCACGTCGTAAGTTACGCACTGCAATCTTCGTATCTTCGCCTTCGCTTTTAACTACTTTTGTTAATTCGCGGCGACGCTCTTCAGTTAATGCCGGCATTGGCACACGAATGACCGTACCTTGCGATGCTGGATTCAAACCCAAATCAGAGTCACGAATCGCTTTTTCCACTGCAGCAACCATAGTTTTTTCAAATGGCTGAACGTTAATGGTACGAGCATCAGCTAAGCCTAAGCTTGCAACTTGACTCAAAGGAGTTGGGTTACCGTAATAATCCACCTGAATATGCTCAAGGATTCCTGGGTTTGCTCTGCCTGAACGAATTTTTGCTAAATTAGTTTTTAAAGCCTCAAGAGACTTTTGCATCTTTTGATCAGTATTGGTTTTAATTTCTGTTGCAGACATCAGGCCCCCTATTAAACGTGTACTAATGTACCTTCCGGTTCACCCTGCACCACGCGCATGAGTGCACCTGGTTTGAGTATTGAAAATACTTTGATTGGTAGCTTACGGTCACGACACAAGGCAAAAGCTGTAGCATCCATGACTTGTAAATTTTTGATTAAGGCTTCATCAAAGGTAATGGTCTTATATAAAGTTGCTGCTGGGTCTTTGACTGGATCTGCACTGTAGATTCCATCCACCTTGGTTGCCTTTAGCATTACTTCTACACCCATCTCTGCGCCGCGTAGGGCTGCTGCAGTATCAGTGGTGAAGAATGGATTACCTGTACCTGCGGCGAAAATAACAACCTTACCTTCACTCATCGCCCGAATAGCGCGTGGACGAATATAAGGCTCAACAACTTGGTCCATACGCAGTGCGGATTGAACTCGGGCTTCGACACCCTTTTGGCGGAGTGCATCTTGTAATGCCAGAGAATTCATCATGGTTGCCAACATACCCATGTAATCGGCAGTAGCGCGATCCATGCCAGCTGCTCCACCTGCAACACCGCGGAAAATATTGCCGCCGCCAATCACAATGGCTAGCTCTACCCCACTATTGACTACCTGAGCTATTTCAGAAACCATGGCATCGATGGTGACTGGATTAATGCCAAAAGCATCGTCACCCATAAGGGCTTCACCAGATAGTTTTAGAAGGACACGTTTGTAGGCTGGCATGTTTTTTATTTTCCGTAATTTGCCAAGTAATTTTCTTACTTAGCTTATTGATCTTTAAGCGCTTTTTAATATCTTCGCCAAATTATAAAGGGCTTGGGATAGTTCAAAGAAAAGGGCATAGAAACCTGAGTTTCTATGCCCTTTGGGGTAATACAGACCAGCTGGGGGAATCCCCCAATAACTGGTTAAGCGCTTACTTTAGAGGCGGCAGCTACTTGGGCAGCAACTTCTGCTGCAAAGTCATCTTGACGCTTCTCAATACCTTCGCCTACAACAAACATGGTGAAACCTTTGATTGTTGTATTTGCGGCTTTGAGCATTTGCTCTACTGTTTGCTTATCGTTTTTAACGAAGGATTGAT
>Ga0194047_10001269_pt1 | contig 15729 bp, 14 predicted proteins | sample JunL225m_MetaG_2_FD_160070 | JGI IMG/M metagenome (GOLD analysis project Ga0194047, IMG submission 160070) | Anoxic zone freshwater microbial communities from boreal shield lake in IISD Experimental Lakes Area, Ontario, Canada - Jun2016-L221-5m | ecosystem: Environmental > Aquatic > Freshwater... | reverse complement strand
GGAAGCATGGCGGCCTCGTTGCCGTGGCCGAGGATGTCGGCAATGACGGCGGCGAGGTTTTGGGATGAATTGCGGGCGCAGGCGAATTGGCCGCCGGACAGGGCGTCGGGATGGATGACCTGGAAGTAGAAGACGGTGGTGTTTTTTTCACCGGGAGTGGTGATGGGCTTGCCGCGCAACGTGGGCAAAGAGCCACCTATCAGCGCGCCGAAAATTTCATTGATGAGCGAGAGCCCGTATCCCTTGTGGCCTCCGAAGGGCAGCAACGATGCCACCTGATTCGGATCGGTCGTCGCTTCACCATGGGCATCCACGGCCGCTCCCGGCGGCAGCAATTTGCCTTCGCGCTTGAGCGCTTGCACCCGCCCCATCGCCACCGTGGAAGTCGCCCAATCGATGACGATGGGAAAGCCGTTGGCCGCCGTGCCCGGGATCCCCCACGAATGCGGGTTGGTGCCAAGGGTGGGAAATTTCCCGCCGAAAGGCACGACCTCCGCGAGGGTCGAGGTGCAGTTGGTGTAGGCGAAGTAACCGCGCTCGGCAGCTTCCATCACGTAGCCGCCACCCCATAAATAATGGAAGGCGTTATCAACGGCAATTTGCGCGACGCCGAATTGGTCGGCGAGCTCGATGGCGCGATCGATGGCGCGATAGGCCACGGCTTGGCCGAGTTTCTTGTGGGCATTCCAACACTCGGAGGCAGGGAAGCGGCCGGGCAAAACTTCGATTTCCGCGCCGGGAACACAACCGCCCACCGCAGAGCCAAACAGGTGGTCGAGGTGCAGCGCCTTGAGCGCATGGTGGGTGCGGATGCCGTGGCGCGCGGCCTCCGCGGCGAGCTTGGCACCTTCCGCGGCTTCTGTGGCGGTAAAGCCGCGCGCTTGATAAGCTTGGCTCACAAGAAGATCGTGGGCGGCGCGTGGGACGACTAGGAATTCGGTCATAAGCGTGCAATCAGGGACGAAAGAATGAATTTTATCAAGCCAATGTCGAGGCTGGAGCTGCCACCGGCAGGATTTTAAAAATAATAGAAAAAAATCGTTTGCCAGGTTCCAAATGGAGAGGTATTATATCCCATATGAAACTAAACGCCGCGATAGCCACCTATGTTGCAGGCCTGCGAGAATCGCTTGGCGCAAGGAAAAACGCCGGTTCGGTGTTGCGGGAAGAAGCGGTACCGCATGAATCTCCCACTGCGGTCATTGCCAGAATCCGCCGCGGCTTGGCCATCGAGGAATTCACTTCCCTCGCGGAGTGGCTGGGCAGCACGGAAGATGAGTTGGCGGGCTGGCTCGGGCTGGCCCGTGCCACGCTGCACCGGCGCAAAAAGTCCGGGATGTTAGATGCCGCGGAAAGCGAGCGCCTGATCCGGGTGGCCCGGTTGATGGCGCGGGCCACGGAGGTGTTTGAGTCTGAGGAGTCCGCCCGCTCGTGGCTCAAACGGCCAGCCATGGCGTGTGCCGGAGAACGTCCGCTGGCGTTTGCAGACACGGAAATCGGTGCCCGCGAAGTGGAGTTTCTGCTTGGGCGGCTGGAGCACGGGGTGTTGTCCTAACATCCTCGCACGCCATGCTGGTATTTCGTATGGTAAAGCCAGCCTTCGCGGCGAGCGCACTCGCTGGCGAAGGCGCGCGGCTCTACGGCGGGCGATGGAATGCGCCGGGTGTCCCGTGCGCCTATGCGGCGGCAAGCCGCGCCCTGGCGGCCCTTGAACTGCTCGTCCATGCCAGCCCGGAACTCTTGCGCGTCGAGTTCCTTCTGCTAGAAATCGAGGTGCCGGACGCGCTGATAGAGACCGGCCTGCGTCCGCCACCGGGCTGGGATGGGTTTCCCGCGGGGGCGGCGTCACAAGACCATGGCGGCCGCTGGCTCAAGCGCTCCGTGGCCACCGCCAAAGCCGCCCTGGCCGTGCCGTCGGTCATCATTCCCGAGGAATCCACCTATCTGCTCAACCCGCGGCATCCGGCGTTTTCCAACATACGCATCCGCCGCCGCCGCACGTTCCGGTTCGACTCGCGGCTGCCACTGCCCTAACCCTTTCCATGTTCCTGCCAGGCTAACGCAGGCCCTGCGGTTTGGTTTTCTTGGGGGAGTCGAAGACCATGTTGGTGATGGACAGGCGGCGGCCCGTGGCAGGATCGTGGGTGGCCACCTGCATTTTCTTCAGGGTCCAGATTTTGTCGGTGACTTGCATCACCTCCTGCACTTGGAATTCCTTGGCGAGGCCGCCGTTCTTGTCATAGCCTTGGATGCGCATGAAGGCCCCGTATTTTTTGTGGACCCAGATATAAACCGCGACGTAGCGGCCGGCGCTGTCCTTCGGTTTGTCGAGACGCAGTTTGTAACACGCTTCACCGTTGATATTTTCCTCGGCCTCCAGCTTCGGGTTGGGCCAATAGAAGAAGCGCAGGGCGAGATCCTCGTAGGTCACGTCGGTGCCGGCAATCGGCTGCACGAGCTTGGCATCTGGGAAACGGATAGTCTTGCCGTTGACGATCTCAAACAAATCAAACGCGTTGTCGTTGAGACGCAGGTGATAGATTTGCGGCGCGCCCGTGCCTTCCGAGAACTGAAACTGGATGTTCTTGCCCTGTAGAAAGAGCGTGACGGGTACCGTCAGGCCATCTTTTTTCAAATTGCCGCTCAGACCTTCGTCGAGCTTGGTGAGGGTGGCCGCCATGCGTGCGCCCTCGAGAATGGCTTTCGCGTCAGGGGTCTGCGCGCTAACAGCCAGGGCGGAAACCAGGACGCAGGCAAGGACAGTGAATTTGGAATTCATGGACGAAGGGTGGAGGATGATCGCCACTAGGACAAGCTCTGGAATGGTTTTCTTCAAAAATTGTGGTGTCCGGTGCCAGGAGTTTGAAAATCTTTTGTTTTGGAGCTTGATGATTTGCAAAATGCTCCCTTGGATGTTGCGCAGCAACGCCAGTCGTGCCGTCTCCTTATGAGTCTTCGCAAGCAACTAACGGATATTTTGCCTTCATTGCTTCCCAGCAATCCTGTGGATTCCATCAAGGGCACAGAGTTGATACGCGTCACCCGCTTGCAACTGGTGGGCAATTATTCGGATGCCTCGTTGCGCTATCATTTTTCGATCATGTCGTGTGACCCAGGATCGCCCATCGCCAAGGTGGAGAAAGGCCAGGGCTACTATCGACGCAGCGCGCCCTTGCCGGCACTTTCAGGTGCGCAGGAATTGCTCTCACTCATCCAGGGACGGCTCGACGATCTGTCAACCGACCCGGCGGAGATGGACAATGTCATGCTGCGCAACCGCAAGTTCCGCGCGGTGGTGACGCGTTACTTTGAAATCAACGGGCGCTTCCCGTTTGCCTTCCGCCAGGCGTTTGCCAAGGATTCGCCGTTAGGCAATTTGTGGAAATACCCGGAGGTGGTGCTCGTTGATTGGGAAACCGGCGGCTCGCCGGATGAGGAGATGACGCTCGACGAGTCGATGCTTGCGCTCAAGCAACGCCTGGGGATTCCGCCCTTCCGCCTGCATGCGGCACGCCTACGCATCCAACCCTCGCTGCAAACCTACCGCGAGGATTTTTTCCAAACCCTGGCGGTTTCCATGTGGGCCCAAGGTGGCGAGTTGGTGTATGCGGCCCCCATTCAGGATGAGGCGCTGGCGGATGGCTTGCGCCGGCTCAGTGCCAACTTCGGCGTGGGTGTCACTTCCTTCGGTCTCACCGCCGAGGCGCTGGATGAACTGCCGCGCCCGGAAAACATTCTCAACGCCCATCCGGTCGAAAGCGATGCCATCATGGCCAAGCTCGACATCAACCGCCTCGCCGCACCCAAGTCCCGCCCGCACCTCGATTGGGCGGCCCTCACCACCATGCGCAATGAGTCCGCGGAAGCGGAAAAACTCATTCTGTGGCTGACCCGCTGCATTGATGAACGGCGCGCGGAACCGTTCAAGGACGAGTGAGCTGGGCAAGAATCCGGGCAATATGCCCGGACCACCGTGGGGCGGGCATGCTGCCCGCCTTGAGATTGCGCTTGTCCACACTTGCTAACAGGCCGCGTGGCTGATGCACTGGGTGGGTGACATGGGATTTCAACAGTGTGGCTTTGATAGGCGCCGGAGCAGTCGGCTTGTATTACGGCGGACGCCTCGCGCAGGCCGGAGAGGATGTGCGGTTTTTGCTGCGTGCGGATTTCGAGACGGTCGTCCGCGATGGCTTGCGGGTCGATAGCGTGCATGGGGATTTCGTGTGGCCGCAGGTCAGGGGCTTCCGCAGGGCGCAGGAAATCGGACCGGTCGATTTGGTCGTCGTGGCATGGAAGACCACCGCCAATGCCCAGCTCGCCAGCGTGCTCCCGCCGTTGCTCCATCCCAACACCCAGGTGCTTACCTTGCAAAACGGCTTGGGCAATTGCGAGGCACTGGCCGCCATCGTCGGCCCGCAGCGGGTGTTAGGCGGACTGTGCTTCGTGTGCATCAACCGCCTCGCCCCCGGTTATGTCAGCCACACTGCCGGGGGTCGCGTGGCTCTCGGCGAGTGGCAAGCCGATGGCCGCGGCCGCGCGCAGGAATTGGCCCGCCGCTTCAAGGCCGCCCATATTCCGGTGGAAGCGGTGGCCAACCTCGAAGTGGCCCAGTGGCAAAAATTGGTGTGGAATGTCCCGTTCAACGGCCTCTCGGTGGCCGAGGGCGGCGTCACCACCGACGTTTTGTTAGCCTCGCCTGAGACGGAGGCGGAAATCCACGCCCTCATGCACGAAGTGGTGGATGCGGGCCGGGCCCTCGGCCTCGACCTGAGCGACGACCTGATCAAGTTCAACATCGATCGCACCCGCCCGATGGGGCCTTACCGCCCGTCCAGCATGATCGATTTTCTTGCCGGCCGCGAGGTGGAGGTCGGCCCGCTCTGGGAAGAACCGCTGCGCCGCGCACAGCAGGCCGGCATGCCCATGCCACACTTGGAACACCTGCTCGCCCGCATCCGGGCACGCGTGGGCTCAAGAGCCGATTCCACAACAAGGTAGCTCGGACTTTAGTCCGCATTGGTTTCTTTCACCCTCTCAATGCTGACACACTTTCGACGGATCTATCGAGAGGGCGCTGGCGTCGCCAGAGAACTTGCCGCGGCTGGCCAGAAACTCAACCAAGCCATCAGCCGTCAGCCCCTCCGCCGAGCACGTGTGAAACCGCGCCCCAACACCGAATTTCTCCCCGATAGCTGCCACCAGTTCCGCCCGCGAAAACGCGTGCCCCGCTTGTTGGATCATGTCGATGACGTCGTGCCCGTGTATGCTTTCCATGCGCCCAGTCTGAACCGCCTGCGGCATAAATCAAGAACAAATATTCAGTGTTCGAGGTTCTGTTATTGTCTTCCCCACGTGGGCGCGCTGGTGAGAGCGCGGAGGGGAGACGGCGGTAGCCCGCCGGCATGCGGACTTCGCTCTCCCCGCATTCTAACGAATGCGCCTACGGCGAGGCTCTGTCCAACAAATACTTCGACGCCTGCTCGACGTCCTTGTCGCCGCGGCCTGATAGATTGGCGATGACGATGGCCTCGCGCGGCAGGGTGGGGGCGAGTTTGATCACCGCGGCCATCGCGTGGGCACTTTCAAGCGCCGGAATGATGCCTTCGGTGTGAGCCAATGCCTTGAACGCGGCGAGGGCCTCGGCGTCGGTGGCATAGGTGTATTCCACGCGTCCGGCATCGTGCAAATACGCGTGCTCGGGGCCGACTGCCGCGTAGTCGAGGCCGGCGGAGACCGAGTGGGTCAGTTCGATCTGGCCATCGGCGTTGGCCAGCAGCCAGGTCTTGGTGCCTTGCAGCACGCCGAGTTTGCCGCCTTGGAAGCGGGCGGCGTGGCGCTCCGGGACAATCCCGTCGCCGCCGGCCTCCACGCCTAACATGCGCACGGTGGCGTCATCGAGGAACGGATGAAACAAGCCGATGGCATTGGACCCGCCACCGACACAGGCGATGAGCAGATCCGGCAGGCGGCCTTCCTTTTCCAAAATCTGCCGCCGCGCCTCAGTGCCGATCACCCGCTGGAAATCCCGCACAATCATCGGAAACGGATGCGCCCCGAGTGCCGAACCCAGAATGTAGTGGGTGTGCTCGACGCTGCCCACCCAATCGCGCATCGCTTCGTTGACGGCCTCCTTGAGAGTGGCTTGTCCAGCCGTCACGGCGCGGACTTCCGCGCCCATCAGGCGCATGCGCACGACGTTGAGCGCCTGCCGTTCCATATCGACCTGGCCCATGTAGATCACGCACTCCATGCCGAAGCGGGCGCACACCGTGGCGGTGGCCACACCGTGTTGGCCGGCCCCGGTTTCCGCGATGATGCGTTTCTTGCCTAACCGTTTGGCGAGCAGGATCTGGCCGATCGCATTGTTGATTTTATGTGCGCCGGTGTGCAGCAAATCCTCCCGCTTTAGATAGATTTTGGCACCGCCGAGCGCCTGTGTCCAGCGTTGGGCAAAATACAGCGGGGTCGGCCGGCCCGCGTAGTTGCTGAGCAAGTCATCGAGCTCCGCATGGAATGCCGGATCGGCCTTGGCCGCTGCATAGGCGGCGGCAAGTTCCTGCAGCGGAGCCATGAGGGTTTCGGGCACGAACATGCCGCCAAATTGGCCGAAATGACCAGTGGCGTCGGGAAGAATCGGACGGGTAGGGTAAGCGGGAACCATGGCCGGACCGAGTGTCCGGCGGCTTGCCCCAACATTCAAGGGGAGAATGCGCCGGGGGGATTATTTGCCCAAGGACTCGACAAGGTCCGCCCGGCGCAACTTGCCCAGCGGACTGCGGGGAAGCCGTTCGACGACCACCGGGGCTTGCAAGCGGCGAAAGCCGGGGGCTTGGATTTGATAGGCGCGGAGTGTGGCCGTGACAAGGGAGGGAGCCACGCTGGCCTCAAATACAGGCACCAGGCGGTGGCCGTCACGCTCATCGGGCACAGCAGCGATGGCAAAGGAACCGGGCGCCAGCGCGTCGTTGGCCAGCGCCAGCAACTCGCATTCGATCACTGCGGGATCGACGAGTTCGCCCAACACTTTCACCACGGTGTCCACACGGCCGAGCGGTGTGAGTTGTCTGTTTGTTAGATCAACCCGGTCCGATGTCAGATGCCATTCGGCCGCACGGGGAAGGAATTTCCAGCCAGCATGTTCCCGGGCAAGTGAGCCGGAAAACAAGGCGGGACCGGCAATGCTGAGTTGGCCATCAGGGGAAACCCGGGTTTGCCAAATGGGCAGGATGGGAAGCGGCGCGGGTTGATACGATGATTCCAGTAATTCAAGACCCTGGGTGGCGATTTGGGAGCCAGCCTCGGTCATGCCGTAACTTGCCAGCACCGGCCAACCCAGGTGGCGGGCGGCGTGGCCGGTGGACTCTTCAAGCCGCCCGCCGCCCACCACGATGGCCACCAGCGAGGGCGGGGCAGTGATGCCAGCAATGACGAGGTCATGCACCTGCGCGGGCACCAGCGAGGTATGGGTGACGGCGTGCCGCACAAGCCATGCTATAAAAGCGGGTGCCTGCCAGCGGTTGGAAAATTGTTGGATCCGGCAGGCGGCTTCGAAGGCCCTGGCCACCACCCCAAATCCGCCGACGTGGTGGAGCGGCAATGCCAGGCCCCAGCAGGAGAGGTCGGACACCTGCAAGTGGCGGTTCACCGCGGCTGCGGAAATGAGCAGCGCCTGTTTGGACAAGGCTATCCACCGGGGCGTGCCGGAACTGCCGGACGTTTCAAAAAACACGTGCCCCTCCAATCCGGCATCCTGCGGGATCGTGCCGGGGAACCGACCCACCGCGTATGGCTGAGGGTCCACCCAGAATCCAGGGTCTGTTAGTAATGTCGCGTCCATGGCAGGGCTTCCAGCAAGTCATCAAATCCCAAGCCGGTGCCAGCGGGCGCTTGGAACACGGGTGACCACGGGCCGAGCGCCTCTGTAAACGCGTCGGTCGTGAACAGGTGATGCGTCTGCAAGCCACAGACGCCGGTCAAACCCGGAAATTGCAGTTCCAGCCGTGCCGCCTCCCACGCCGCAAAGGCCTGGCCCAGCGGATGATCCATATAGCTTGTTAGAATCACCCGCTGGTAGTGCCGGATGGCAGCCTCGGCAAGTGGAAACGGCTCGTCGATGGCGGGCTTGATAACCATCACCTGGGCGGCCGTGCTCAGCACCGTGGCCTCCAAATCCACCGCGAGCCTCACCCCGGTGCGGCGGTGCAACTCCCGCCACGTGGTCTCGGCAAACGGGCACGGGTCCTCAACAAAATCGATCGCCTTGCGGACGGGGAGAGCCAGCCCCGTCAGAAAATCCGCCGCCACCTCCGCGGTGAGGCATTCATTGAAATCGAGGCGCCAGCGCATGGCTGGAAATTCCTCCGCCATGGCGGTGAGGAAAGCCGCATCGTGTGTCAGATCCCTGCCACACTTGAGTTTGACGATGGCAAAGCCGGCCTCCGCCGCACGGGAAATTTCAGCCACGTCCGCGGTGGCGAGCGTGGCGTGGCTCGGCGGCACCGCCATTTCCTCGAACAACGAATCCTCGTGACTGCGGGCGGCGGCATCATATTCCGCACAGCGCAGGGCGCGGCGCACGATGGGCCACCGCCGTTGCCCTTGCAGGTCGGCCAGGCATTTCTCGAGCGTGGGATCGCCGAATTCAGGCCACGGATGAATGCAGCCAAAGCCCTCGCCCACCCGAATGAGGGCGCCCTCAAACTCGCGCCGCGCCGAGACGGCATTGAGATACCCCCGGGTCTTGAGCCGGTAGCGGGAGATGAAGGGGTGCTTGTCCGCCGGGGTTGTCATTGAATGTTAGATTGAGCTGGAAAAAAGTGCCGGAGGGCCTCGATGACACCGGCACCATGCACAGCCTGCGCGACGTAGCCGCCGCTGGACGTGACGTGCTCTTTGACCTCGGCCAGCGCGTTGCCCGGACAGGCTGCCATTTGTGCATGCCGCGGGTCGAGCATTTCCAGATCATTGTGGCTGTCGCCTATCGCGAAACAGTTGGCCGGACCTAACGAGTAATGCCGGGCCACCGCGCTCAGACTGCTGCCTTTCTGAAAATCACGGTGGCCGAATCGCAGGTAAACCGAGTTGCGTTGCCAGCCGAGCAGCGGCTCGTCGCGAGTCAGCACGGCCAATTTGCCCACGATCCACTCCATTTCCTCTTCAGTGCGGGAGATGATGCCTGCCGGCTCGCCATCCATGGCCAGCCATTGCGCACCGGTGGATTGCTCAACGAGATGCCGGATGGAATCTAACAGTCTACGCAGCCTCTTGAACAAACCATGGATTTGTTGCTCGCAGCTCCGGTTCCATGCGTCATGTGGCAACCAGCGTCCGCCGGGACTGTGAAAATAGATTTCGCGTTCACGGGCCACCACCCAATCCGGCAGAATGGGAAACCGGCTCTCGGCAAAGCCATCGACGAGGTGCGGCAACGAGCGTCCGGTGTTGATGCCCCATGCCATTGCCTGGTCACGGCGGAGTTGTTGGATCAGTTGGAAAAATCCGGCGGGGACCGGTTGCTGCCCGGCGGGATCGTGCAACGTGCCATCGAAATCGAAGGCGAGCACGGTGGCGACCAGCGGCACAGGAGCGGGGGCTTTCATCTGGCGTCTTTCTAAATGGCTGCGCGGGGCAGGTCGAGCCAGGAGTTGAAATGAGTGCCAGTGCATCCGCATCTCCATCGCATCGACGCTCGTAGAGAACGCCATGGCGTGCCTGGGCGGCTCTGATAGGCGCGGCCACCGGCCCGTGCGCGTTTTCCTGCCGGCGTTTTGCTTGCCTGCCGGGCAATTCACACTAGGCTGGGTGACCGCACCCCGCCATGCATCTTCTCCTCATCGGCCACGGCTACTTGGGCCAAGCCATCACCTGCCGGTTCCGCCAGACCGGCTGGAGTGTCACGCCCGTCTCGCTCGGCGGCGAGAGGGGTGCCTCCGCGTGCGATGTGGGCGACGCGCAAGCCGTGACGGCATTGGGCAGCGGGTGCGTGCCGGATCTCATCATCCATTGTGCCGCCTCCGGCCGCGGCGGGGCCGAAGCCTATCAGCGAGTGTATGTGGATGGTTGCCGCCATCTGCTGGACAGCTTCCCTGGCATTCCCGTGTTGTTCACCTCCAGTTCCTCGGTCTATGCCCAAACCGACGGCTCGGTGGTCACGGAAGAAAGCCCCACGCTGCCAACCCGCGACACCGGGCAATTATTGTTAGAATCCGAAGCCGCCATACTTGCCGAAGGCGGGACAGTCGCCCGTCTTGCGGGCATTTACGGCCCCGGGCGCAGCGTGATCCTGAAGAAGTTTCTCGATGGCGAGGCCGTCATTGAAGACGATGGCGGGCGCTATCTGAACCAAATCCACCGCGACGATGCCGTGAGCGCCATCCATCATCTCGCAACCCACGCCGCGGCGTATCGTGGCGAGGTTTTCAATGTCAGCGACTCAGTCCCGCTGACCCAGCTCAGTTGCTACCAACACCTCTGCGCGCTGTTCGATTTGCCGCTGCCGCCGAGCGCGCCCCGCGACGTCAACCGCAAGCGCGGCTGGACCCACAAACAAGTCTCCAATGCCAAGCTGCAAGCCGCCGGCTGGCGGCCGCAATTCCCCTCGTTTCTGGCTGCGGTGCCAGCCATCGCCCGCACTCTCTGAGCGCGGTGCCTCAGCCGGTGAAATATAGATACGCGCCGAGGATGCAGGCGAGGATGACCACCGACCCGAACACATCCATCCAGTTCCAGCTCGCACGGGTGAGTGCCTTGTCCTCGGCACTGGCTGTGGCAAAGGTCAGTCCTTGGATTTGCGGTTGGTTGGGCTCATCCGTTAGATAACTGACCGCCACCATCACCACTGCCGACACCACGGTGATGAGGATGCTGAAATACTGGAAGTTGATATTGTTGATGATCCACAGGAACGAGCCATGGTCATATTCCTTGAACATGCCGAGCGTGATGGGCGTGTCCACCGCCATGCGGAAGATGCCGACGATGAAACCGATGACCATCGCCCAGAAACAGCCGTGCTTGTTGAGGCGTTTCCAAAACACGCCGAAGAAAAACACCACGAAAATCGGCGGCGCGAGATAGCCCTGCACCGATTGCAGATATTCATAAAGGCCGTGCGCACCTTTGACCACCGGGATCCACAGCAGGGCGATGACCACCATCCCCATGGTGGCAAGACGGCCCATTCTAACCAATTCCGACTGGCTCGCCCGGGGCCGGAGCTTTTCATAGATGTCCACCGTAAACAGGGTGGAGCAGGCATTGAACACGCCGGCGAGCGATCCCATCAGCGCGGAGAGCAAGCCGGCCACCACAATGCCGCGCAGCCCGGCCGGCAGCAGGTATTGCACCATCATGGGGAAGGCTCCTTGCGAACCTTTTTCGGCGAAGGCCGCGGTCATCTCCGGAATCACATCCTTCTTGACCAGCGCATAACAAATCAGGCCGGGAATGATGAACAAGTACACCGGAAACAACTTGAGAAACGCGGCGAAGATGCTGCCCTCGCGGGCGACCTTTTGGTTAGGGGCGCCGAGCGCGCGCTGGACGATGTATTGGTCGGTGCACCAATACCACAGGCCGATGACCGGCGCGCAGATTGCCATGCCGAGCCACGGGAAGTTGTTGTTGAAATACCATGCCTGTTTGACAATGCCGCCGGCCGCGTTGAACTCCCTGACCGGTGCCCACGAGGCGGCCTGGCCTGCCGGCACCAGTGGTTTCCACAGGTTGAACATGTCCGTGCCGCAGATGTGGCGCAACTCGCCCCACCCACCGAGCTTGTGCAAGCCGTAAAAGGTCAGCACCGCGGAGCCACCGATCAACACCACCACCTGCACCGCATCGTTGTAGGCCACCGCGCGCATGCCGCCGAGCGCGGTGTAGAGACCGGTTAGAACAATCACCGCGATGGAACCTATCCAAAAGCTGTCGATCACGGTGTTGCCGATGGTGATTTGCATTTCCGGCAGCAAGGTGCCGAAGACGATGCCGCCGGCGAAAATGCCCACCGCGATTTTCGACAGGATGAAGGTGATGATGGAAACGATCGAAAGCACATAGCGTGAGCCCACCGAAAAGCGCCGCTCAAGAAACTCCGGCATGGTGAACACCTGGGAACGCATGTAGAAAGGCACAAACACCCACGCCAACACCAGCAGGCACCAGGCGTGGAGTTCGTAGTGGGCCAAGGCCATGCCGTCCTTGGCTCCAGAACCGGCCAGCCCCACGATGTGCTCGGAGCCAATGTTGGAGGCAAAAATCGAGGCCCCAATCACCCACCAGCCGAGATTGCGTCCGGCAAGGAAATAATCGGCCGCGGTATCCTTGTTTGTTCTAACAACCCAGCACGCCACGCCCAGCAGGATGGAGAAATAGATGGCGATCATCAGCCAGTCGATAGGGGCCATGTGGCTGGTCACGGCGGCCAGCGGTGCGTGCGGCAGGTGGAGTTGCATGTTCGGGGTATGGTATGTTAGAGCTTAGCGCAACACGCGCGCGCCGCCGCCGGCGAGGAGTTTTTCCACCTCCTTGCGGGTGGCCATGGAGGTGTCCCCGGGCGTGGTGGAGGCCAAGGCACCATGGGCGGCACCGTAATCAACGGCCAGTTGCGGGTCATTGAACTCCATAAAGCCGAATTGCAGGCCGCTGGCAAAACTATCGCCGCCGCCCACGCGGTCGAGGATTTCGAGTCCGGGGTATTGGCGGCTCTCGTAAAACCGTCCGGCATGCCAGAGGATGGCGGACCAGTCGTTGTGGGTTGCGGTGATGACGCGGCGCAGGGTGGTGGCGGCCACCTTGAAGTTGGGGAAATCCCTGACCGCAGTTTCAATCATCGCTTTGAAGGCCCCGCTCTCGATGGCGCTGAGATGAGCGTCGCCGCCCGCAACCTCGAAGCCTAGCGAAGCGGTGAAATCCTCCTCATTGCCCAGCATCACGTCCACATATCTGGCGATCTCACGGTTGACCTCCCGCGCCTTGGCCAGGCCGCCGATGGTCTTCCATAGCGACGGGCGATAGTTGAGGTCGTAGGAAACCACGGTGCCGTGTTTGTTAGCCGCCTTGACCGCCTCCACGGTGAGTGCGGCGGTGTTCTCCGAGAGTGCGGCGAAGATGCCGCCGGTATGGAACCAGCGCACGCCAAGCTCACCGAAGAGGTGATCCCAATCGATATCGCCGGGTTTGAGTTGTGAGGCGGCGGTGTTGCCGCGGTCGGGGTTGCCCACCGCGCCGCGGATGCCAAAGCCGCGCTCGGTGAAATTGAGGCCATTTCTAACCGTGCGGCCGATGCCGTCGTCACCACGCCACTGGATGAATTCGGTGGCCACGCCGCCCTGCATGATGAAATCCTCGATGAGGTGGCCGATTTCATTATCGACCAGGGCTGTGCACACCGCCGTCTTGTAGCCGAAGCATTTGCGCAATCCGCGCGATGTGTTGTATTCGCCGCCGCCCTCCCAGGCGGTGAAGGCGCGGGCGGTGCGGATGCGGCCCTCGCCCGGGTCGAGCCGGAGCATGATTTCGCCCAGCGAGATTTGATCCAACGCGCAGGCGGATGTGGGTTTGAGTGTCAGGGCCATGGTCGGAGGTGGTGTGTTAGAATGAGTCTTGCAAATTGCCACCCGGCGTGCTGGCCAGGGTTGGGGTCACAGCCTCTGGCTCAGCGGTCCGCTGCATCACCTGCCGCCGCCACCGGGATTTCCGTATCGTTGCCAGGTCTGCCCCACCGGTTTGGGAGTGATCCCGAAGGAGAGGATCCATTTCTCATTATCGATGGCCTGCCTGGCGTCAGCGCGCAGGGAGGTGGCCAGGTCGGGTTGCCCGCGCTGTTCGGCGGCGGCGGCGCCGTCCTTGAGTCTGGCGAGATAGGCGACGCGGATCCGGTTCACTTCAGCCAGAAACGCGGCATCAATCTGCTCTTGTTTTTTGGCGGAAACCTCGGCTATGTTGGACATCTGACTGGACATCGTGAGGCCGCTTTCCCGCGGAATCGAGCTGGGGACGCGCGAGTTTATAACAGCATTCTTGAGTTTGGCAACGTGTGGTTGCCAGGAGGCCTGCTCGGCTTTGAACTGACCGCGGAGCCACTCATCGAGCAGGCTGTTGAACGAGTTGACATTGGCGGCTAGCTGCTCCGCGCGTTTTTTATCCGCCGCCAGCACCAGTTCCCTTGCACGTGTGGACAAATTTTCAATATCACTGTTAGGAGCCGGGGTGCCTTGCGGTCGCGCCGGGGTGTATGGGGAGGGGGATGGCTTCTCCTTGGGAGTGGCGGGTGTCCTGTTAGGGATCGCGGGCACGTCCGGCTGTCGCGCCGCTCTGTTCTCTTGGGACCGGGGTGTCCTTGCCGAGCCCTCCTGAAGGTTCTTATATTCCTCCAGCGTTTTGGCGTTTTGCTCGGCGATTTTCGCCATTTCCTTGTCATGGGCCACTTTGACCTTCCAGAAGTATGCGGAGAGGCCGATCAATCCAACCAGGAAAAGGTATTGGAGGAACGTGGAAATCCCGGAGCCCTGAGGCCGAACCTGCACCTGGGTGGCGACATTGGCCGCCGGGGCTTTCGACTTGCCCGTTGTCAATGGGGCCGGCGGCACGCCCTTGGCTTGAGATGCCGGTGGCACGCCCTTGGCTTGAGATGCCGGCGGCATGCCCTTGGCTTGAGGTGCCGGGGCGGGCATGGCGGCCTTGCGCTTGACCGAGGAATCTTTGGAGATAATCCATTCTGCAAGGGCGGTGCTGAACGCGTGGGCGTCCTGATAGCGGCAAGCCGGATCCGCATGGGTGGCACGGCGCCAGATGGCATCAATGCCGGGCCCGCAGCCACAACGCGACGATGGCAGCGGAGCCCCGGATTCCTGCCCGTGCCCGGTGACCAGTTCATAGAGAATGACCCCGACAGCGTACAGATCGGAGCGCCGGTCCGCGAAATGGGGGTTGTAGATGACTTCGGGTGCGGTGTATCCCGGCGTGCCCATCATCAGGCCGGAACGGTCGGATTCCACCAGCCTGGCCAACCCGAAATCGCCGATTTTCGGCTCGACCTTGGCGGTGAGTAAAATGTTAGCCGGCTTGATATCGCGATGGATGATGCCGTTTTCATGGGCGTGGCCCAACCCTGCACAGATGCCCTGAATCAATTGGGCCGCCTGCACCGGGTCCACCTGCCGGCCGTAGGAAGAATGATAGAGAGACTTGCCCGGCACATACTCCATGACAATGTAGAGCATGCCATCGACCGCCCCCGAGTCATACACGCCGATGAGATTCGGGTGGTTGAGCCTGGCCATGGCGCGGGCTTCGGTCTCGAAGGACTGGCGGAACAGGGGATCGGAGCCGAATTCGCGCGGTAGAATCTTGATGGCGACATCGCGGGCCAGCGAGCGTTGTTTGGCCTTGAAGACCGCACCCATTCCCCCTTTGGCAATGAGTCCCTCGAAGTCGTAGGCGGGCAATAAACGTCCAAGATCTTCGAGGGAAGGATCGTTGAATGATGGAGAGGACATGCGAATGCGCAGTTGGGGCGGGGCCACGCTAGCATCCCACGCAGAACAACGAAACAAAATTTCACCGGCTTTTCATGCGCATGGGTCACTGCATTGTCTTGATTTCCCATCCCCTTGGATTACCCTCAGCGCGACCGGACGGGTTGTTCGCCGCCGGCGATGCCGTCACCTCCCGCCCCGGATGTTTTCCATGCCCGACCCAACCGTCATTACCCTGCAAATTTGTTTCGTC